>OLLL01000070.1_pt1 | contig 117294 bp, 101 predicted proteins | sample 1604541 | NCBI WGS metagenome assembly OLLL01 (sample SAMEA104055722, study PRJEB20765) | soil metagenome | isolation source: soil
TTACGGCCTGAATAAATTGAACCCGAAGACCGAGCATTTTGATCATTATTTTGAAAAGGATGGTTTGCCAAACGACTACGTGTATTGTGTAATGCCTGATAAACAAGGCTGTTTGTGGATGACCACCAACAAAGGCATTTCGAAATTTAACCCTGCCGTTAAAAATGTGGACGGTTCGGCATTCCGTAATTACGATGTAAATGATGGTTTGCAGGGAATGGAGCATAACCAGGGCGCTTTTTTCTGTAGCAAGAGCGGCGAAATGTTTGTGGGCGGTGTGAATGGTTTTAACACGTTCATTCCTGAAAAAATAACAGATAATAAAAATGTTCCGCCGGTGCGGATCACCTCCTATAAACGCTTTGGAAAGGAAGTAGAGCTGGATACACTGATCTATAATAAAACGCACCTGGAGCTTTCGTGGTGGCAGAATTTCTTTTCCTTTGATTTTGTAGCCCTGGATTACCAGATGCCGGGAAAAAATAAATATTCATACAAGCTGGAAGGGGTGGATGAAGATTGGTCACCAGCCGGCTCGCAGCGCTACGCAAGCTATACCGAGCTGCATGGTGGCGATTATATATTCCGTGTGCGTGCCGCTAACAGCGATGGTGTTTGGAACGATGAAGGAGTAACGCTTTATATTCGTATCAATCCACCGTTCTGGCAAACAAAATGGTTTTATGCATTGTGTGTGATCCTTATTGTTGCAGCCTTCTGGGGCTTTTTAAAATACAGGACCTCTTCCATTAAGCGCGAAAATAAAGTACTGGAAGAAAAAGTGGAAGAGCGTACGCAGGAGCTTGCGCAGAAAAATAAAGACATTACCAGCAGTATCCAGTATGCAAAACGCATTCAGTTGGCCATTCTTCCGCCACTGGAGCAGATCTTCAGATATTTCCCGCAATCGTTTTTGTTATACAAACCCAAAGATATTGTCAGTGGAGACTTTTATTGGTTTGGGATCAAAGATGGAAAAAAAATAATAGCTGTGGTGGATTGCACCGGCCATGGTGTACCGGGTGCATTCATGAGCATGATCGGGCATAATTTACTGAACCAGATCATTAGTGAAAATGGGATCACGCAACCGGATCAGATCCTGGATGCCTTGCACAAAGGAGTGCAGTCGGCGCTGAAACAAGGCACCAGCGTGGTGGACACAAGCGATGGTATGGATGTAGCCTTGTGTACCATCAATGCAGATAATACGGAATTACAATATGCAGGCGCTTTCCGCCCACTGTTCATTATTAATGGAAAAAAATTCGATAAAATAGAAGCTGATAAGATCCCGATTGGCGGTTCGCAAATAATGGACGCACAGCGCAAGTACAATTGTCATTCGATCAAAATAAACAAAGGTGATACGTTTTACATGACCTCGGATGGTTATGCCGATCAGTTTGGTGGTGACAACGGAAAAAAATTCATGGTAAAGCGTTTCAATGAATTACTGTTATCCATCCAGGATCTGCCAATGGAAAAACAAGGTGTTTTGCTGGAAGAAGCATTTGATAAATGGAAAGGCGCGTACCAGCAGGTGGATGATATCCTGGTGATGGGAATTCGTTTCTAGCCCGGTAGTTCATTTGTTTACAGGTTCACGTTGTGCTGAGAAATGCCTTTTAAATACAGGGAAATAACGGCTCAGGCACCCTAAGACAGTACCTGGTACTATCTACTTGATACTTGATACTTTTTTATTATCTTTGTTTCAGATAAAAAACTGAACATCAAATTCACAAACTCCGGGTTTGTGCGTCATACTCTTATATAACCTTAAACCAAAACTCATGAAACGTATTTTTCTAGCTTCAGCCATTCTTTTTGCGGTAATGTCTGTGACATTTACATCGTGTAAAAAAACAACACCGGATACGGAAACTGTTTCTGCAACAGATAATAACATTTGTGAAACAGAATTCACAAAATCAATGAGCACTGTAAATGGTTTTGCCATCAAAGAAAACGGGATCAAAAGTATGATGGACAGGGCAAACTTGCGTTCCGGCGGCGGCCCAACCATTACTGTTGACCCTGCGGATACACTGGACGGTTTCCCGATCACTATGACGATTGATTATGGTACTACCGGAATTCCGGACAGCGTTGACGGCAAATCACGTAAAGGACAGATAATTTGTGTGTTTTACAACAGTTGGCATATCGTAGGCGCTTCTGTAAAAGTGACGCTCAATAACTATTCGGTAAACGGAATAACCTATGCCTGCGACAGTATGAGAATTACACACAGCGGAACTCATGCATTTACACACCAAACCTTTAAAGGGAAATGCATTAGCAGCGACTGGAACCTGCAATGGGAAGCCTTGCGTACTTTTACGCAAACCGGCGGTATCGGCGATCTGAACCCGATGAACGATGTGTTCAGCCTTACAGGAAATGCAAGCGGTGTTAACCGCGAAGGAAAATCATATACAGTGAACATTACACAGCCGATCGTGAAAAGAACATCCTGCAGCTGGATCGAATCAGGCCGGATGGACTTAACACCCGAAGGCCTGGCGGTGCGTACGGTTGATTTTGGTAATGGAAATTGCGACAATAAAGCAACGCTGACGATCAATGGCAATGTGTTTACGTTTTCGATGAATTAATAGCGATGGAACCGATTGTTTATCAGCAGTTTCGGGTGAAAAAGAATAAGTTTAAGAAAAATGCAAAATTCGCTTGTTTAATAAAACTTATTTCTATATTTGCTTAATTAATAATCAGAATAGTGAGCTTAATCGAATAAATTAGCGTTTTTATGATGTTAGATATTTACGATTTTTACGATAAAATGGAGCGTAATAATATTATGCTCTCTTTTAAGGGCGACATTACTTCTGAACTATTAACATCCATACTGCAAATCATGGAATCCAAGCTGGATAATTTGCAGGAAGAGCCAAAGATCAAAAAGAAGGTGTACAACGTGCTGGTAGAGTGTCTGCAGAATTTATATCACCATATGGATGAGGTGGCGCCTGAACAAAATGATAAGATCCGCTCAGCGATCTTCATGATTGGTAAGCTGGATAACCAATACAACATCATCACAGGAAATTATATCAAGAACGAAAACGTTGCAGGTTTGAAAAAACGCCTGGAGGATATTAATTTGCTTACAAAAGAAGAATTAAAGGAATATTACAAAGCAGTATTGAATAACGGCGAAATGTCGCTAAAAGGTGGCGGCGGATTAGGGATGATCGATATTGCACGTAAAACCGGTGAAAAATTAAATTTTAACTTTGCACCCGTAGACAATACATTTTCATTTTTTACATTAAATATTAAAATTTCACAATAAAAAAATAAGCGTAGTATGGAAACAATTTCAATTGAAGGAACACCAAAAACCCCAACCATTACTTTTGACACAGGTAAAGGTTTTTTAGAGATCAAAGGACGTTCAATACCTGAAAACTCAATTGAGTTTTATAAACCGTTGGTGGATTGGCTTGAAAAATATGCTGCAAAGCCTCAACCGGTTACAAATGTAAATATTCAACTGGAATATTTTAACACCAGCTCTTCTAAATGCATTTTAGATGTATTCAAAAAACTGGAAGCCATCAACAAAGGCGGAAGCCAGGTAACCATTAACTGGTATTACGAAGAAGATGATGAGGATATGCTGGAAGCAGGAGAAGATTACCAGGCGATCATCAATGTGCCTTTTAAAATGGTACAGGTAGAAGAATAAAATAACAAGTTATTGTCATACAAAAAGGAACGTGTTCGTGAGAGCACGTTCTTTTTTTGTTTTTACTGTGTGCGAAAAATATTTTTTATTTCCTGTGATTATTTCCATCCTGCTGCGAATAATTAGTAAACAGTTTAATTATTCACATCATGAAAAAATTAAAAATACATTTACTTCTTATTTCGGTTGCAATTTGCAGCGCAGATAAGCTGCAGTCACAAACCAGCATCGGTTACGAATTTCTTTTAGGCGGCAGTTTTTTAAGCAATACGCATTTATCAGCGAACAAGCCTTTATCTGATCCCAAAACACTCAGCGGAAGCTTTATGACATTCGCAACGACCGGGAAAGGTGCAATTCAGTTAAAACCAGGACTTGGTGCATCCGTTCAAACATTTGGGTTGAACAAAACAATTGAGCGGGTTTCCGGCCGCTCCGTGTTTAGAGACTTTCCGGCTGGTCAAAAATACAGCTACAGCTATTTGCAACAGGTTTTTACTGATGTAACGCTTGGAGCGATGTACACGCTTCCAATAGATGCCCGCAGGATGTTATTGCAAATGGAAGCGGGCGTAACTGCCGGATACATGGTGTACAGTGAAACGCAATTTTCGCTGAAACGCAATGATGAAAATTCAGTATCTGTGCACAGCAGCAACGTGAAAAATTTAAATCCCTTCCGCTACGGTTTGTATTTGAAATGCAACTACGCACGATCCGGTACTGAAAAAAATGCCTGGATCATTTATTCGCTTAGCGGAAATTATTATTTTAATGATCTGTTCACACACAGCAATTATACACCCGGAAAAAGTTTTTCGGTAATGATCGGGGCAGCAGTATTCATAAATAAAAAAAGCAGTCGATGAGCAAAGAAGAAAAATCGGATTTTATCGCGCTCATCGAACGTCATAAAGGCATCCTTTATAAAATAGCTAACTCTTATTGCAAAGATGCGGAAGACCGGAAAGACCTTGTCCAGGAAATGATCATACAGTTGTGGAGATCGTTTGAAAATTACAATGATCAATACAAACATTCCACCTGGATCTACCGGATCGCGCTGAATGTGGCCATTTCCTTTTACCGCAGGGAAAGCCGTCGAAAAGAAACTGCAAATCCACTTTCTACAGAGATTTTCAATTTTACAGATCCCGATCCGGGCGGAGAAACAGAAGAGAACATCCGGTTTTTGCAGCAATTTATTTCGGGACTTAAAGAAATGGACAAAGCACTGATGCTGCTCTACCTCGAAGAAAAAAGCTATAAGGAAATAGCCGAGATCATGGGTATTTCCGAAACCAATGTCGCAACAAAGATCGGCAGGATCAAAAAAATATTAAAACAAAAATTTTCACGCATTCAAACATCATAGTCATGGAAGATACAGAGATCATCAACATTTGGAAAACATACGACAAAAAGCTGGAAAAAAGCCTTTTGCTGAATAAACAAAATACCGAAGAGCTCACAAAAATGAAAGTACAATCGTCGTTAACGTCTATCACGCCACTCAAGATTTTCGGTATTGTCATCGGTTTGATCTGGGTTGGATTTGTGGATCTGCTGATCATTAGCTTATTCCCGGTTGCCAATCCTTTTTTCCTTGCTTCTGCGATCATCCAGGTAATATGTACAAAGCTGGCAATTGGGATCTATCTCTATCAATTAATATTGATCCGCCAGGTAAATATAAATGCAGCGGTGCTTACAACGCAGGCGAAATTGGCACGTTTGCGTTCAAGCACTATCTGGGTAGCGCGCATCTCCTTTCTGCAATTGCCTGTCTGGACCACTTTTTACTGGAATAAAAGCATGCTCGAAAATGGGAATATGGGCTTGTACCTTTTGCAGGCGTTTGTTACACTTTCATTCATTTTTATGGCGATCTGGCTTTTCAAAAATATCAGCTATAAGAACAGGGATAAAAAATGGTTCCGTTTGATCTTCGGCGGAAAGGAATGGGACAATGTATTGCGATCAATTGCTTTATTGGAGCAGGTGGAGAGTTATGCGAATGAAAATGAATAATATTTTTGTTAGATTTGAGTATGCATAAAAAATATAAAATGTTATTCCCAACGCTGATCTTAATTTTTTTATGCGGGCGGATGGCTTTATTTTCAATCTTATTTCACTTTCAATTAAGCTGCTTGCATTACATCACATTTATAGCAACAGCCATTTGCGCGATCGCTTTTTTTACAATCAGGCCTTATTATAAATATGTATTATCAGCAACGCTGATTGCAGGATTGCTGAACCTGATCCCGTTTACAACGGACAATAATCATCTAACCTTTACTTCTGGAAGTTTTTACATAACCATACAGGGCTCGGCGCTGCTTGTGTGTATTGTAACGGCAATAGTTGCCATGCCAAAACCTAAAGAAGTTGTGATTGCAAATAAGGAACAGCTATCTGTAAATAAGGAGAAAAAAAGGACGGAAGACCTGGAACGTTTTAAAAGTAAATTCGGCAGTAAATCTGCGGAAGAGCTTTCGGAAATAATAAACGGACAAGGATATACTGCAGCGGCGGTTGATGCGGCAAAGCAATTGCTGGAGGAGCAGAAAGACTAATATTACACTACCGCTCGCAATGACGTTCTTAAAAAATTAAATCAAACAAAAAAAGAGTGCCTTCCGACACTCTTTCTTTTATCTTTAATAATATAGCTTAATTTGCTTTTTTTCTTCTTCTGCCAAACAATCCGAAAATGCGTTCCAACAGGCTGATGAATTTTTTCAGCACATCAAAGTACAGTGTAATTGCCAATATCAGCGACATTCCCCAGATCACTGAAATGTTTACCCAGAAGGTATCGTAATACGTACCAAAGATTTTTTTACGCGGTGCAAAAAAATGCGCTCTTCCTAAATCGGAACCTGTAGGATCCTGGTACACCGGCTCAATTTTCTGAACATATTCACCATTCAAATCAAGGATGCGGTAAGGCGTGGTACGATTGGTTACCAAATCATGCAGGCTTTCATTTTCATAATCGTCTTTGTCTTTCAAATATTGTTTGCGCGATACGCTGTCTTTTGTCAGCTCACTTACCTGTTTGTCTTTCTGCTCTGTTGCATTTTTGAAATTACGCAGATAATTTTGTTTCAGGTTCTCCAAACAAGTACGCACTTCATTGGCAACCGTTGGGCTAAAGCGATCCACTGTAAGGTCAGACATGCCTGTACACACAATTTTGCCGTTGCTTTTTACTTTCAACTCTTTGTCCAGCTCATTTTTGATCATCGTTAATGCAGCTGAAACTTCGGCACGGCTTTCCGGTTTTTTGTAGTTTGCTTCGGCGCCTTCCAGCTTTTTATACATCTCGGTAAGCCAGTAATCTTTTTTATATGTGGCAATACTGATGGCTTTATCAAATTTGTACAGGTCCTTGTTAAATTTATTATCCTTGAATTGTTTTACTGCCAATGCTTCAAATGCCCAGCGCGAGGTCATGATTTCGCCGGAGAACGGAACGTAGCTTTGCGATGTGATGGCAGGATTTAACTTGTCAAATTTTACGATCACGCCGCTTAATAATAATTGGGGGATGATCAGGAACGGAATCAAAATGTAAATGGTCACCGCCGAGTTGAAGCTTGCAGAAATATTTAATCCCAGCATGTTTGCAAAGCAGGACGTGGTGAATAGCCCCAGCCAGTACGATAAATTCATTCCGTGAATTTCCAGCACATAATTCCCGACGATGATGAACATGAATGTTTGAATCGCTGACAGTACGAACATGATGATGATCTTGCTCCACAAATAGCTTCCTTTGCTGAGGTTCAGGAATGATTCGCGTTTTTGGATTTTACGGTCGCGGATAATCTCCTCGGCGCTCACGGTTAACCCGATGAACAGCGCGACTACCACCGACATGAATAAATAAGCCGGTAAATTTTCGTTTTCACGGAAAATGTATCCCACTTTATTGGAAAGGTCGGTATTGTAAAATTTAATCAGGTACGACAGGATAAAGGCCAGCACCGGCGCTTCAAGCAGATTGATGGACAAATATTGCTTGTTCGTTAATTTCGATAATACATCGCGCGTGATGAATACTTTGAACTGGTTGAATTTATTCGGGCGTTTGAAAGTGCTTTCCGGGATCTCGGTGTAGTTATCGGTCTCCTCAATTTTTTTCTCAATCTTATCTTTGTAAAAATTATTCCATTCCGAAGGAGAGGTTTTCCGGTTTAGTGTTAAGTTACCGTACTCATCCAGTACTTTTGATTCGATGATGTTGAATACCTGTTCGGGGTTTACGTTACCGCACTCAATACATTCACTTTCATTGCTGTTGGCATGGTTGACCACGGTTTTGAAATAAATTACAGAATCCACAGGGTTTCCATAATAGATCGGGTAACCGCCCACATCGAGGATCATCAGCTTATCAAACATTTTAAAAATGTCGGAAGAAGGTTGATGGATTACCACAAATACCAGTTTGCCTTTTAGCGCAAGCTCTTTGAGCAAGTCCATGATGTTTTCCGAATCGCGGGAGGATAAACCCGAAGTAGGCTCATCCACAAATAAAACGGATGGTTCGCGGATTAGCTCCAATGCAATGTTCAAACGCTTGCGTTGTCCTCCCGAAATTGTTTTTTCCAGCGGGCTTCCCACTTTCAGGTCGCGTGTTTCGATCAGGCCGATGTCGGTGAGCACTTTTACCACCATGTCGGAAATTTCGGTATCGCCTTTATTTCCGAAGCATAATTTTGCGTTGTAAAATAAATTCTGGAATACGGTCAGTTCCTCGATCAGCAAATCGTCCTGTGAAACCATACCGATCACGCCTTCGATCTTGTTTTTTTCAGTATGGATATTGATGCCGTTAATTTTTACGGAACCGTTGCTAGGCACTTCGTTGCTGTTCAATACATTCAGCAAAGTGGATTTACCGGCGCCGGAGCCACCCATGATCCCGATCAGTTTGCCGGAATCTTCACTGAAATTAATATCGCGCAAGCCCAGCTTGCCGCCTTTGAATTTGTATTCGAGGTTTTGCACCACAAATGATACTTTCGCTTTGGAAGTATCGCTCATGAAGGTGCTGAGAATATCGCTGTAATAAACCGGTTTTACTTTGGAGCTGCGTAGTGATGATCCCGGTGTGAGGATATACACTTTGCGCGGAATTAATATTTGCCCGTTCAGCAACAGCTCACTTTTGCCAAAATAAAGCATGGCGTACATGTTCACACTGTGGATCCAGAGTACGCGTGCCTGGCCGGTTACGCCTTCGGCATATAAATGTTTTGTTTCTTTAAAATCGTGTGTTGTTTTATTGTCGATCACCAATACGTTCGGCGAATCGGGGATGGTGGCTTCATTTGCCTGGATGAAGCTCATGCAGCGTTTATATTCTGCATCTTCGATGTTAAATGTTTCGGCAACTGTGGTTACAAATTCCAATTCCTGTTCGGAAATCTCCGTATTGGAATTGATAAATTCAATTAAGCGGATAAGTACAACTACTTTCTGAACCTGTGTAAGCTCGCTGTTGATCTGTGTACAGATCTTTAAAATTTTAACCGAATTGAGTGAGGTACGTTTGGCGGTGCCATCTTTCTTTTTGGTAAGCTGGTGATGCGCCTCCAGGAAGTCATCAAAGATCGCGAGGTACTGATCTACTAATTCCTGGTTTAACTGCTGCTTTAAGAATGATTGTACGATTAGCCGGCCATTGTCGTTAATTCCGTCTACCCGTGCGATGATCGCAAACATTTGCATCAGGGCTTTTAATATACGTTCACTCATTTGGTTTGGAGATAATGTTTAGTGCGTGGTTATTTGAAAAAAAAAGACATTAATACCGCAGTAATTAATGCCTTTCAAGCCTTTTGTGATGAACTGTTATTTTTGCTGCTTGAAACCTATTAATACTACTGCACGGCCGGAACCTTGTGCTGCACCATCTAATTTGGCTTCAATAATACAATCCAATGTGTTTACAATTTTAAAATCCCAGTACGGTGCATTTTTATAATCACGGTTGCTGAACAATAAATTATGTTCTGTATCGTACACCGAGAATACCAGGTTGCCATCTGTTAAACCGCTACAGGCAGCAATGCGGTATAATGTCCCACCGTAAAGCGTTGTATGAAATTCTGCAGTTTCATCTGCATTCATCAACAGTGCACGGTATTGCTGGCCATCTGAAATAAACTGGTTTTCCAGGTGTTTCGCACAGGCATTGGCAACTGTGTCACTAATTTGAGCAGAAGAAGTATTTGCAATGATAAGTCCACAAATGATAATGCCCAATTTTAAAAATCCCTTTTTCATATTCTATTCTATGTTTTGATAAACGTTGTGTACTGGTTAAGATCTGTCAGAATAAATGCGGCTATCCAACCACCTGGCTTCTGATGGATTTGATTTTTTGTGAGATTGATTCAATTTGTTCCGGTGTGATCTTTACTTCTGTTTTGCTGTTGATGGTGGTTACTTTTTTATCAGCATCGGTTGTTGGTTTTTCATATTTGTATTGAAATTCAACGCCATCAAAAACAGTGGAAAGGTCATTCAGGTTATCAATAAACTCGGTATACTCCGGTTGGCTGTAGTATGGGGTTAATAATTTGATAAGGCTTTGCAGTGATGATTTTTGTTCTGCAATGCGGTGTTTCACATCTTCGTTTGGTTTTGTTTTATACACATTGGTGGCAAAATACAATGTTTCGATCCAGCCGCCAGCCAGAACCAATCCGCTGACATCGCTGCGGTCGTTGTTTTTCAGGTAAGCATCGCTGGAGCGGTAAGCTGTACCAACAAGGCCAAGCATGGAATCTTTGGTACCTAAGTTCTTTTGAAAACGTTCTAATAATTTTGTATCGAATGCGCCGGAAACTCCTAATTCGTCTGCTAATTTTTTAGCAGAGTTCAGGTAACCAATAGCATCCTGTGTTTGATCGTAAATAGTTACGTAACCTAAGTCAGCACCATAAATTCCAAGGTTTAAGGCTTTGGAAAAGTTGGTAGAATATTGTGACGATTTGTTGGAAGCATTCAAAATTTCTTTACTGTAAGGAGCACCGCTGTTTTTGATCAGGAATGCTGTCTGGATTGGTGACGGGATGCTGAAAATCTCACCATTGACATTTAAAATAGTTGTTTGAGTGCTGTCTACAGGAGGGATTTCGTCCGGATCTTTTGCAGGGTTTCCACAGCCGGAGCTTAAAATGGCAGATGCGGATAATAATAATGCGGCTCCTTTTAACGTATTCGTTTTCAATCTCATTTCAACGTTGTTTTAAAGATGGTTTTGGTATATAAATGTTTTATTCTAAAATTTCTAATGAAAGTCCAAAAATAACACTTTATCTAATAAAAATAACAATTCATCACAAGAATTTTGAAGAAAACCTGTTTTTAAATCATGGAGGGTGAAAGTGGTTGATAATGAGTGTGTTTACTGCCGGTTAGCAAGGCGGGAAACGGGAAATAATGATTTGTTTTCGCCGGACCGGGGAATTACCTGGAATTGGCTGAATGCAGAGCAGCTTGCTCCTGGTTCTGCGGAAGAGCATTACTCGCGATAAAAGAGGGTGTGCGTTTGCCTGTCCTCAAACCCAAGAATACCATATTGTTTGTTGTAATAGCTTTTCCAGACCATTACGCCTGGTGAAGTGAGCGTATCCTGCTGGCCTGCATACACGTCGGTATAGGTGGTGCCGCCAAGGGTGAGGGTGTTGTACATCTGCCCGGTCATGTACTGGTTGGGCACAATGGTGCTTGTTCCGTTGATGCTGAAGGAGCCGAAGCCATCGAGGATCACATAATAGATGCCTTCATTGGGGCCACCATCAGTATTGCCGGTAGAAATACTGATCTGGAATTTTTGATTGCGGGAAGAATCACTGTTGCCTGTAGCGCCAGCATTGGCATAGCAGGGTTTGCAGTAATAGGTATTGCCGGATTCTTTTTCACAATCTTCTGTGTAGGACGCTGATTGTCCTTTTATGTTCACCACAAAAGAGATCTCACTGTGATTGGCATTGGTAAAGCGGATGGTATCGTTATTATTATAAACAATCCAGGAAAGGTCGCGTAATGTCGGGCAATCCTTGGTATGAGTACCGCAGGAAGTGAAAATAGCAACCGCTGTAAATGCGTATAGTAAATATTTCATGTTTTTGGTTTTCGTGTAAGGGTGGCTATTCCCGGTAAAAAAGCGAATGTGTCTGGCGGTCGTAAAAACCTAAAATTCCAAACTGTTTGTTGTAATATATTTTGGAGATGAGTATCATTGATGGAGTGGTTGTATCTGCTTCCGTATAATATACATCCTGGTATGCTGTTCCGCCGAGTGTAAGCGTTGGCAATAGATTTGCATTTTGTGGCTGGTGTGTTTTATAATCAAAAGAGAGTTTGCCGGTATAATCAAATACGGATAGCTCAATGTTGCCGGGAGTGCGTTCATCTCCCCTGGTGAGTGCTATCTGCAGCCATTTTGTATTTCTACGCATTGTATCGCTGATCCCGGAAATGTTTGCGCCTGCCTTACAGGGCTTGCAGTAATATCCTGCTGGTTCGCCCCTGCCACATTCTTCGGTATAAGAAGGATCAACGGAGGATGTTTGCATGTGAAATGAGATCTTATTACCGGCAGCATCCGTAAATTTTGCAGTATCCCCGTTTGGATATGATAGCCATGCAACGTCTGCACCTACAAATCCCGGGCAATCCTGTGAATGTTTACAGGCTGAAAGCAGGATGGCTGCAAAGAGAATATAACGGTACATTTTCAATAATATCAAGGTTAACAAAAACAAAATCAATACTTTTGTAAAAATACTAAATATCATAACGTGGAGCAAGAGAAGGATTTTAAAATGATTGCCAAAACGATTTTCGGTTTGGAGGAAACACTGTCAACAGAACTATTACGGTTAGGCGCAAAAAATGTGGAGATACATAACCGCGCGGTAAGCTTTGAAGGCGATACGGGTTTTATGTACAAAGCCAATTTGTGTTTGCGCACTGCATTGCGCATTCTTGTGCCATTTGAAACGTTTAAAGTAACGGATGAAAAATCATTATATAACTCTATTCAGAAAATCGATTGGGAAAAATACATGGATGTAACGGATACGCTGGCCATTGATGCAGTGATCAACTCTGAGCTGTTCACACATTCGCAGTATATTTCACAGAAATCTAAGGATGCCATCGTGGATCAGTTTCGCGCCAAGTATGGCGAGCGTCCATCGGTGGATTTGGATAAACCAACGATCCGCATCAACATCCACATTTACAATGATACGTGTACAGTTGCGCTGGACAGCTCGGGAGAATCGCTGCACAAGCGGGGTTACCGCGATAAAACCAACCTGGCGCCGATCAACGAAGTGCTGGCAGCGGGTCTGGTATTGCTGAGCGGCTGGGACAAGCGCACCAATTTTATTGATCCGATGTGCGGTTCAGGTACAATTGTAATTGAAGCGGCATTGATCGCAAATAATATTCCGGCCGGTTATTTCCGTGAAGATTTCGGGTTTCAGCGATGGCATAAATTTATGCCGTACAATGAAGAATTATGGGACCTGATCTTTGATTCGGCGGTGAACAAAATTACGGATCATCAGCAAACTATTATCGGCGGTGAACTTTCGAGCAATGTGGCAAAAAAAGCAAAGGAAAATGTGAAGCTGGCCAAAGTGGATGATGTGGTGGTGATCAAAAATGTGGATATGAAAGATTTTGAAGTACCGCCCGGACGAGGTGTGGTGATTATCAATCCGCCGTACGGTGAACGGATGGTAAAAGATAATATTGATGAGCTTTACAAAATGATGGGTGATACATTCAAGCAAAATTTTTCGGGATACGATTGCTGGATATTAAGTTCCAACCTCGATGCATTGAAAAATGTGGGTTTGCGTCCGTCAAGGAAAATTACGCTGTTCAACGGGCAGCTGGAATGTAAGTTCATGAAATATGAAATGTACCAGGGAACGAAGAAGATTCATAAACTGGAAAATAAATAGTTTAAAAGTTAAAGGTTGGAAAGTATACTGTGTTGGAGGAGTTTATAAAGTTCAAAATTTTGCTGTGTGGATCGCTTACGCGATTATTTTTTACCACGAAGACGCAAAGAAGATGAATAGCAATTATCTGTACTAAAAAAATTACTCTTTCGTAGAAATGAAAAAAATAGCTGTACTAACATCAGGAGGCGATTCGCCGGGAATGAATGCCTGTTTAAGAGCTGTGGTTCGCACCGCTGTTTATCATAAAATAGAAGTGATGGGGATCATGCATGGTTATAATGGAATGATCGCGGATGAATTCATCAGGATGGATGCAAAATCCGTTGCAAGTATTATTCACCGTGGTGGCACCATTTTAAAAACCGCACGCAGCATGGAGTTTCTGACACTTACCGGACGTGAACAAGCTTATTCCAATTTAAGAAAACATAGTATTGAAGGCGTAGTTGTGATTGGTGGCGATGGCTCATTTAAAGGCGCATTGGAATTCAGTAATATCTGCAACATTCCTTTTGTGGGTTGTCCGGGTACAATTGATAATGACCTGGTTGGCACCGATTTTACAATTGGTTATGATACCGCAATTAATACGGTGGTAGAAGCGGTTGATAAGATCCGTGATACGGCGGAAAGCCACGACCGCTTATTTTTTGTAGAGGTGATGGGGCGCGATGCCGGATTAATAGCATTACGTGCGGGAATTGGGGTAGGAGCAGAAAGCATTTTGATCCCGGAAAGGAAAACAGATGTAAGTGAACTGGTAGCGCGTTTAAAAAATAAACGTAAAAATAAAACATCCAATATTATACTTGTAGCGGAGAGCGGTGAAGCGGGCTCTGCATTTAAAATTGCCGGGCTGGTAAAAGAAGCATTGCCGGAATATGATACACGCGTAACAGTGCTGGGGCATATTCAGCGTGGCGGAAACCCAAGTGCAATGGATCGTGTAAATAGCAGCAGAATGGGATTTGCAGCTGTGGAAGCATTGATGCTGGGGAAGAAAAACTGCATGATCGGGATCATTAATAAAAAAATAGAATACACACCATTTGAGAATGCAGTGAAACATAACCCTGAGTTGGATCCTGACCTGATGCGGATGGTAAATATTTTATCTATGTAAATCAAAACATTTCCATTTATCGTATGTTATAGATAAATAAACTGCACCATGAGATTTCATAAATTAAGAACTCCGTTTTTTTTCCTGCTATTGTTCGTTACTGTTTCCGGATGTACGTTTTTTCGTCCGGGCCCAAATAAATTATTCCGGCGCGCTTTGAAAAATCAGCCGTATGATGTGATCATTGTGCCGGGTGTTCCGTTTGACGGAAATACATGGAGTGTGGCCATGAAAGGACGTGTGATCTGGGCGGTTTACCTGATGAAGCAGGGCATTGCAAAAAATGTGATCTTCTCGGGCGGCTCGGTTTACTCACCTTATGTGGAAGGAAAAATAATGGCGTTGTATGCCGAAAAAATGGGAGTGGATTCCAGTCATGTTTTTGTGGAAGACAAAGCACAGCATAGCACCGAAAATATTTATTATTCATACTGGATGGCAAAAAAATTGGGCTTTACCAAAATTGCAGTCGCTTCCGATCCGTTCCAATCCAATTTACTGATGCGTTTTACCAAACGCCGCTTTAAGCTGCCGATCGCACATATTCCTTATGTGATTGATACACTTGCAAGGATCGATGATGTGCATCCGGTGATCGATCCGTCTTCCGCACATGTGGAAAATTTTAAATCCATCGAGGAAACGCAAACTATGCGTCAGCGCTTCAGGGGAACGCGGGGGAAAAACATAAAATATATGAAGGAGTAAATTGCTGTTGTACAGATGGATCTGGGGGGGGCTGAATTTTTACGTTATGATGCGCTCTGCTTAGAACCGTTATCCTTGCAAATTTTTTGAATGACGGTTAAAATTAAAATTCTTGATACAAATTTCTTCCTGAAATTTTTCCACAGCGTCACTTATTGATCAATTTAAAGCGCAGTTTTCTGCGTATATTTGTGCAATGAGTCGCACTACCCTTTTTGTTGATGTAATTTTACCTTTAGCGGTTCCGAATTTATATACCTATCGCGTTCCATTTGATTGGAATGAGTCGGTAATTGTCGGGCAGCGGGTGATCGTACAATTCGGAAAAGGAAAATTATACTCGGCCCTGGTGCGCAGGGTTCATGAGCAACCTCCTAAAATTTACGAAGCAAAATACATTGATTCTATTTTGGATGAGCATCCGATTGTGAATGAAACGCAATTTGCATTGTGGGAATGGATCAGCCAGTATTATATGTGTACGATCGGCGAAGTGATGCAGGCTGCATTGCCGGGTGGATTGCGGTTGGCAAGTGAAACAAAGATCATTCTTAATCCGTCGTTTAATAACCAATCGGAAACCGAGCATCCGCAAATATTAATTTCCGACAAGGAATATTTAATTATGGATGCGCTGGAAATCCGGCAGGTGTTGAGCATTAGCGATGTGTCGGAAATTTTGGATCAAAAAACGGTGTATCCTGTGATCAAAAATATGATCGAAAAAGGGATTGTATTGATCCAGGAAGAGCTCAAAGAAAAATACAAGCCGAAGATCGAGAGCTTTGTCCGGTTTACTGAATACGCAGAACAGGAAGAAAATTTAAAAACCATTTTTGATTCGCTGGAAAAAAAAGCATCCAAACAGTTGGATGTCGTGATGGCATTTATTAAACTTTCGGGAAGGTATTCGAAGCAAATCAATGAGGTTAAGAAATCCGAAATTGTAAAATTGGTGGAAGGCGCTGATGCAGCAATAAAAGGATTGTCTAAAAAAAATATTTTTGAAATATATGAGCGTGAAGTTGGACGATTTGCTGCATATACAGGCGAATCAAGGGATACGAACCTGAATGAAATCCAGCAACAGGTATTTGATTCGATCAATGCGCAGTTTTTTACAGAACAAAAGGAGCAGCCTGCAAAAGATGTTGTGTTATTACACGGCGTTACATCATCCGGTAAAACAGAGATTTACATCAAGCTGATCGAGCAGGCGATCGCCCGGGGAAAACAGGTGTTGTACCTGTTGCCGGAAATTGCACTGACAACACAGATCATCAATCGGCTGCGAAAATATTTTGGCGATGTGGTAGGTGTATACCATAGTAAATTCAATGAAAATGAGCGGGTGGAGGTGTGGAATAATGTACTGAGAAGTTCCAATGCGGAGGTTCCAATGCGGAAGTTAGAAGAACTAAATAAAGTTCAAAGTTCAACGTTCAAAGTTGAAGAACTGAGCGCAGAAAGAAAGCTAAAAGTTGGAAGTCAAAATTCAAAAGTGCAGGATATTGAAAAAGAAAATCCATTATCCAATTATAAATTAGTGATCGGTGCGCGTTCCGCATTGTTTTTACCATTCAGTAATTTAGGATTGGTGATTGTGGATGAGGAACATGATTCGTCTTACAAACAATATGATCCGGCACCGCGCTACAATGCACGTGATGGTGCGATCTACCTCGCGCATCTGCACAAGGCAAAAACATTATTAGGGTCGGCAACACCCAGCATCGAAAGTTATTTTAATGCGCTGGAAGGTAAATACGGTTTTGCAGAAATGACCAAACGTTTTGGCGGGATCCAGATGCCGGAAATTTTAATTTCGGATGTAAAGGAAGCGACGAAAAAAAAACAAATGAAATCGCATTTTTCACCGATGCTGCTCGATCATGTGACTGCCGCGCTGGAAAATAAAGAACAGGTGATCTTATTTCAAAACCGTAGAGGATTTGCGCCGCAGCTGGAGTGCAATACCTGTGCATGGGTGCCGCAATGTGTAAATTGTGATGTGAGCCTGACGTATCACAAAGCCAGCAATCAATTGCGCTGTCATTATTGCGGATACACTTCCAAACCACCGGTTAAATGTGCTGCCTGTGGAGATACCGAATTAAAAATGAAAGGTTTTGGCACCGAAAAAATAGAGGAGGAACTGTCGATCTTTTATCCAAAAGCAAAAATTATGCGGATGGACCTGGATACTACGCGAAGCAAATTTGCGCATCAGCATATCATCCAGGATTTTGAAGATGGCAACATAGATATTTTGGTGGGAACACAAATGGTGACCAAAGGATTGGATTTCGATAATGTAAGCCTGGTAGGGATTTTAAATGCGGACGGTATGCTTAATTTTCCTGACTTTCGCGCTTACGAGCGCAGTTACCAGCTGATGGCACAGGTATCGGGCAGGGCAGGGCGAAAAAATAAACGCGGAAAAGTAATTATTCAGACACAAAATCCGGATCACAGCATTATCCAGGATGTGTGGAACAACAATTATTTATCCATGTACACCAATCAATTGCTCGACAGGCGGAATTTTAATTATCCGCCTTATTACCGGATCATCGAAATTACACTGATTCACCGCGATGTAAATATGGTAAATGAATCGGCAAAATATTTTGCAGCCGAATTAAAACATCATTTCGGTAAACGTGTGCTGGGGCCCGAATTTCCTATTGTTGCACGTGTACGCAATTTATACCATAAAAATATTTTATTAAAGATCGAGCGGGATGCATCTGCATTGCAGGCGAAAAAAATTGTAGCAGAGCTGCTGGTAAACTTCAAAGTGAATCCGGATTTTAAATCGGTACGGGTGCAGATGGATGTAGATCCGATGTAAAAAAAACGGAGCAGCTCCAACAGCTGCTCCGCACTCACGCTACCACCACCCAATTTTTTAATTGATGCGTACGGTTACAGCATTTACTTTTACTGCTACACCATCAGGGCCAACCGCTATCATGTTTTCAAATAATACCCGGTCATTTTTCTTTAAGCGGTTAAAAATTGTTTTCATTTTTGATGGGATCATATTTCCCTGTACCGATTCGGTTACAAAAATTCCATTCACTGTATAAGAAATATCGAAGGATGTGATTTTGCAGTTGGCTTTGAAATCAAAATTTTCATAATTGGCAATCACTCCCAATACGTTTGCCAGCTTGTCCCTCGACATGCGTCCATCACCTGTGAGCTCACCAATTTTTGCCGTTGGTTTCGGGATCGATTTTACGCGAAAGCTCATCGTCCCCATATTTCTCCGTTCACCGTTTTCCATTGTTGCATACACATTTACATCCGCTTTCGGCCCTTGTTTTACACTCAGGGTATATTTTCCGCTACCGGTTGCTTTCAATGATCCGTTGGTAACTGAAACGCTTAAACGTTCGGTTGGAATTCCGGGAACGGAAACTGAAATGGGGTTATCTAATCCGATGTACACCACATTCATATTGTCTGCAGAAACAGTAAGCGCCGGCCTTGCCACAATGTATTCGGATTTGAACGGGAATACCATTGGCTTGTTTTGCGGCGACATCATTTTAATTGTTCCCGAGTAGGTCACAATTCCTTCCTTGCTGGTTTTTACATTGTATTTTCCAAGGCCACGTTCTACATTCACAGGATCTGTATTTCCATCGATCGTGATCTCCGGATTTTTTGTTTTATTAAACGCGGCAATAAACAAATCTGCTTTGTATTCCTCGCCCAGCAACACATAATTGCTTTGTGGAATTACTTTTGCAGCTACTGTATCGAATTTTAAATTCATAGCATCTGTTGCTTTCAGTAAATAATCCACAGTTGCCGCTTCTGCATTTTTTACATCATTTTTCATTTTCGAAAGAATGGTCATGCTTGCCACGATGGGGCGATGGAAAAAATTATACATTTCCCAGTTCTCATTATTTTCGCTGTGTTCGGGATCTTTTGTGTTGATGTCGATCTTTATCGATTTCCTGTCAGCAGGCTCAATATAGCTTGTCAGCAATGTTCTGTAATCGTTTAATTTAGTTTTCAGCTTTAAGGATTCCCCTCTTGATCCGTCTTCCGAATCGCCGATCATCAGGTTGGTAACCGCATCATAACTATCCTTACCGTTGATGTTTTCCATTTGCATGGTATCGGCAACTTTTGGGTCAACGCCTTCGGATTTTACGATCATTTGTTTTTGCAGCCCATCGATATAACTGACCAGCTCCGCCGATTGTTTTTTGACCTGTTGCGCTTTTTCCCAATTGGGTTTTACCTTAACCGGATCAACGCTTTTCGCCATGTCAAATGCCGCATACAGTATGTCATTGTGCTCCGAAAAGTTAGTATTTGTATTTTCTAATCCTTTATTCACTACAATAAATGCATCTAAAATATCTTTAGAAACATTCAGTGCCAGCAATGCGGTTAGTACGAGGTACATCATTCCGATCATTTTCTGACGTGGTGTGTCTTTTCCTGAAGCCATGATATGAGAGTTTAAGAGGGTGAATGAACAATTATTTTTTGTAAACCGGTTTGTTCTCCTAATGCAGCTTCTTTAAAAAAGATACAGAAAAAAATAAAAAAAGCGCTTTCCCTTTTGGAAAAGCACTTTTAAAGGTAGATCAGTCCTGCTTTATAAAGATGTTCCTGAAATACTTCCGTAGATACGGTGCCTGATTTGGTGCATTTGTCGCAGATTTAATGTGTAGTTTTTAATACACCAAAACTCTGCAAACAAATAATACCGCGCAATCCGTATTAACGGGTATATTCATATCCGTATTGATACGTACATGAAAATAAAAAATGAGGAAAAAAAAATGATGTGCGGATTTCTGATACCCTCTATCGCTTACACAGCTAAGCGTTCTCTGTGTCTCTGCGAGAAACCTCACACAGCTCAGCGAGAAATAAACCGTGTTTTAATAAATCTCAAAAAGGATATCATACACATCGTTGCCGGATTTGACAGTTTTTAAACACATCTTATCCTGTACATGCGCTTGTTTGTGAAAGGGGTTAAACTCATATTTATAATCGCCTTTCCTGGTGTAGGTTATTTCCTGCAGCTTTCCGGGGCCTTTTGCAGCTGTTTCAATTGTCCAGTCATCTCCCATGCATCTGCGCAACTGGTCATCTATCTGCTTCATGATCATTTTAGAACTTTCCAGCCCAATATCAACCGAATAAACCACCCTGTAGGTTCGCGGGCCATCAGCATTTTTTAATCCTTCGAGTACAGCCGGTGCTTCAAAAAACAGATTACAGTAAAGTATTTTTCCAACATCGGGATACGTATGATTTACATTCACTGGTATAAACTCAAAATTTGTATGGCTTAGTTTTAACAAAAAATCAAGCTTCTGGCAGCTCGTCCATAACGGGTCGATCCGGATTTTTTTATCATGCGCCCAAAAAAGCTGTACGTTGGCATTTCCTTTTTCATGCGGCTTTTGTGTTGTAAAATAAAATTCATAAACACCTTCTTCTGCTGCCGTAAAGGTAAAATCAAAAGAGGCAAAAGGAAGTGTGGAAGCATTGTCGTTGCTTATATTTTGAATGTGGCCATTCGGATTTTTTGCATAAGCAGCAGTATTGTATGTACCCGATTGATAACTGATGAAAAATTTATCGCCAGGCTGCAGATTCCTGCTGATGCACTCATAATAGCATCCTTTTTTATCCTGCAGGGAAGTTGTTTTTAATTCAATGTCATGCGATTCATACCGAATCATGCTATCAATGCCCTGCGATTTTAATTGCGGACAAAACTGAAATATAAAAACCAGGAGGATGATCAGTTTTTTCATGCTTATTGTTTGTTAAGTTGAACATAATTTAAGATCCCCTGGAAATATGCTTCTGCTACTTGCTGTACCCGCTCATTCTTTGTTTTATCTGTTTCAGGATTCAATGATTTTAATTCATTGAGATTGTCCTGGAACAGAGTTTCGCCATATACCAGTGGCGTATGAATGTATCGTGTTAACTGTAGATTCCGGCAATACACGCCTTTTGTTTTTGTGGGCAAACATCCTTCTTTTAAATAATTGGCGTCGGTTATGGAAGCCGTCGGCACGTTCAGTTTTTTTTCAAAACTACTAACAACAAAACTGCTCAGGGTAATGGATTTTTCCAGATCATCTGAGATCAGCAACCGGAAAAATTCAAATCTTTTTTCTTCGTTTATCAAATCATTTTTCATAAAAGCACCGCCCACAAATGTCATGTCAAAATCCCGGTTGCCTGGTTTTTCCCACTCTTTGTTGGTTTCATCTACATTGTAATGAATAATAATGGTAAAATCCGGTTTGTAATAATTGACCAGTTCTGCACGTTTTGCTAATTCAAGGTCCTTAAAGATGATCCTGAAAATATCACGGTCCTGCGCTTTTGCACTTAATAAATACTGTTTTTGTCCTGCTTTTAATTCACCGATCTTGTACAAACTATCTACCGCATTTTTAAGATCATCCTTTTTCCATTGTGCGTATGTTTTTCCAAATGCGGTATTCCCATTGCTGCGGGTGAGGAATACTTCCGCACCTTCTTTTTCTAATTTTTCTTTCAGCAACTGCGCTGTTGCATAAGTCAGCATCCCTTCCGCGATCTCCATAGAATCAAGCAATCCGGTAGCAGTACCGGCTTTCATTTTGATGTGTTTTTTTTCAAGATCACCCATTTCAAAATCATAGGCGATGTGTCCGGGATCGATCGCGATCTTTAATCCTTTCATGATTTTTTGGGGAGTAGCATAAAGAAGGTCAACCATGCCGACGCCTGGGGTCAGGCACGGAATTACCAAAGAGTATTTCCCGCTTTTGTACGTTTCAAATGCCTTGTATGGGTTGCAACGTTTTAGCAGATCATTAAAATTTCCGACGTTTTTCCATTCAATAAAAAATTCGGCTTTGTTTTTTATTTTGTCTGTGAGGGAAGCATACATACTGATCCCGTCTTTATTGATCGAGTAAAAACCCGACAATGCTTTTTCTTTGTCTAAATACGTTTGTGCTTTTTCAGTATAATAGTTGATGTTGGTCTGCACATCGTTATTTTGTGCAAAACAGGAAATGCCGGTAAAAAAAAGAAGAAAATAAATCCTGAATTTCATATTGGATTAATTCGTTTTGCCTTTGAGATAAAAACGTTATCAAAAATAACGAAATAACAGATGAAGTAGTATTTATGCTTAATTTTGTTTTATGAACATCAAAGGAATTGTTTTTAATCCCGAATTTACGTTTAAGGTTAGCAGGAGTGGTGGTGCAGGCGGACAAAATGTAAATAAAGTATCTACGAAAGTGGAGCTGGATTTTGATGTGGTTAATTCCCAGTTGCTTACCGAGGAGCAAAAACAGGTGATTTTGAACAAGCTCACCAATAAGATCAGCAAGGAAGGTATCCTGCAGATCATTTCCCAAACCGAGCGGAACCAGCTGGGAAACAAAGAAATTGTGATCAAAAAATTTTATGAATTGATCCTGAAATGTTTTGTGGTGCAAAAGAAGAGAAGGGCTACCAAACCTTCCAGGTCTTCAAAAGAAAAACGCCTGACATCAAAAAAACGGGATGGAGAGATCAAGAAATTAAGGAAAAAAGACTGGTAGAAATCAGATGTTAGATATTGGATTTTAGATGTTAGACTGTGTGTACCGGCGCGAGCGTCCTGCCGGCGCGGGTTATTTAATGGTATCCTGCCATTAGTCTTCAACAACCCTTTTACGCTTTATTTACATCTTTCGCGATCAGCTCTTTCGTCAGGTCTTCGATGTGACAATGGTATGTTTGTTTTTCCTGGACTGCAAATGCAAGGATCTCCGGGATGTCGTACGAATACAATAATGGAATTTTTACATGTTCCTCGCAGATTAGCGCTACTTCGTACATCTCATCAGTTACTACTGTACCATATCTCCTTCTGCTTTCTTTAACAAAGAGCGCATCTATGATCACAACATACCGGATGTCTGGCATACGGAATTTTTCCCGGGATTTAATTCCAATTACGGATGAAAATAAAGCATATTCCTGGTTGGAAAGATCAATTTCCACACCCCTGTAAGAAGTGATTGCAAGGATCGGCAATGGAACGAAAAGTAGGAAATACCAGCCCAGTTTATACGCAGCTACAAAAAATAAAATGGTAACCGCGCCCATCCCTATTTTGCCGAAAATTCCGGGAACAACTTCTTTTGAAATGTAGATTTTTTTCATGAAATTATCCAACCCTTTTAACAAACTCATTCCACAGCACTTCATTTGGCGGCGGGGCAATGATCGTTACCGGTTCTTTTTTTACGGGATGGATAAATTCAATCTTACGGGCGTGCAGATGAATGGAAGCATCTTTATTGCTCCGGTCGAATCCGTATTTTAAATCGCCTTTGATGGGACAGCCCATGCTGGCAAGCTGTACGCGGATCTGGTGATGCCGGCCTGTATGCGGTGTAATTTGCAATAAATGATAATTATCCGAGCTGCAGATCAGCTCATAATCCAGCTCTGAGCGCAATGCTCCAGGCGTTTCATTTATGTATGCTTTCGACATGTTTTTCGCTTCATTCTTTTTCAGATAATGAACAAGCTTTCCGCTTTCCTTTGCCGGTTTATTTTTTACCACCGCCCAATAGGTTTTCTGGATCTCTTTTGTCTGGAACATCTGGTTAAGCCTTGCCAGCGCTTTGCTAGTACGTGCAAAAAGTACAATGCCACTTACCGGCCGGTCGATCCGGTGAACCGTACCAATAAACACTTCGCCGGGTTTGTCGTATTTTTCCTTTACGTATTTTTTTACGAAATCGCTCAAAGGGGCATCCCCCGTTTTATCGCCCTGCACAATGTCGGAAGGACGCTTATTTACCGCAATAATATGATTGTCTTCGTATAATACCTGTAATTCTTTTTCCATTTTTAATAATTAGCAAACACGCATCTGCACAAGGCAAAACTCTAAACAGTAAACTCAAAACTAGAACTCTTTTAATATTGCTCGGTGGTATTCGGAAAATCCTTCGATTTAATATCCTTGATGTATTGTCCTACTGCGCCGGTAATGTCATCGTACAAATTCAGGTAACGTCTTAAAAAACGCGGATTAAATTCGTTGTTCAAACCCACCATATCATGAAAAACAAGTACTTGTCCGTCAACGCCGCCGCCTGCACCAATCCCGATCACTGGGATGCTGATCGATTGCGCCACTTGCTCTGCTAATTTTGCAGGGATTTTTTCCAGTACCAACGCAAAGCAGCCTGCTAGTTCGAGTATTTTAGCATCTTCCATCAGTTTGGTAGCTTCAGCTTCTTCTTTTGCGCGCACGTTATAAGTACCGAATTTATAAATGCTTTGCGGCGTTAGCCCTAAATGTCCCATTACCGGGATTCCCGCAGTTAAGATCCGCTCGATGGATTCCCTTACCTCACGTCCACCTTCCAATTTAACCGCATGCGCTCCGCTCTCTTTCATGATCTTGATGGACGAATTTAATGCTTCTTTCGAATTTCCCTGGTAACTGCCAAAGGGTAGGTCCACAACGATCAGTGCCCTGTCAACCGCCCGCACCACAGAAGAAGCATGATAGATCATTTGGTCCAGCGTGATTGGCAACGTGGTTTCATGCCCAGCCATTACATTGGAGGCGCTATCACCTACCAAAATGACATCAATGCCTGCATGGTCCACTATTTTGGCCATGGTATAATCGTATGCGGTAAGCATGGATATTTTTTCACCTTTTGTTTTCATTTCCAGTAAAACATTGGTGGTTACTTTTTTTACTTCTTTATGTACTGACATAGCTTTAGATGTTGAATGTTAGAATGGATCTGACCCGGGATGAACGAAGAAATAAACAGGCAATTTTTGCTTTTTCCGGTGCCCCGGTTATTTTGTACAAAGTTACGAATTGTTTTCAGATAGGAAATGCTTCCGCTCATCAGCAAAAGGCTGCCACTTAAACAATTATTTGGTTAAAAATCAAATAAATTGATACATTTGTAACTATTCAAAAAACGATCAAAAGTGAAAAATAAATTCTGTATTTTAATATTCGCATCCGTTGTCCTGCTTTCTGCATGCAGTACGGATTTTCAGGTAACCGGGAATTGGAAGGAAACAATGGTAGTGTATGGTTTGCTGGACCAGTCGCAGCCCAAACAATACATCAAAATCAACAAAGCATTTTTAGGTGAAGGAAATGCTTTCACATATGCACAGGTGAAAGATTCTGTTCAGTATGCCAATGCACTCAGCGTGACCCTGCAACGGATCAAAAACGGGAATAATATCGGGGCGCCTATCGTTTTAAGCCGCGACGGGTCTATTCCTAAAGTGCCGGGTACTTTTTATTCCACCGACCAGGCAAATGCCATTTATTCATTTAACTCTACCGGTGCTAATGCATTGCAGGACGATAGCCAGTACAAGCTGGTGGTAAGAAATTCTGATACGGGTGTTGAAGTTTCTTCTCAAACCGGTTTGGTAAAAGATTTTGGGGCCATGAGCGCACCGTCTCCCGGCGCACCTTCTTACTCGCTGATCTCAGCGGGGAACGACAATTACAAGTTCATCATTAAATTCAACAGTGGTATAAATGCACGTTTGTACCAGGTGATGATACGTCTGCATTACACCGATTCTACTGCCACCGGAACGGTTGCGGATAGCCTCGACTGGACATTCCCGCAACAAACTACCAGTGGCCTTGGCGGCGGTGAAGTAATGGATTTTGGCTTCATTGGACAGGATTTCATGAAATACATAGGGCATAGCTTAAATGATTACCCTGCATTGATCCAGCGTACTGCCGGCAAACTCGATATTTTTGTAATTGCTGCAGCGGATGAATTAAATACATTCATTGACGTAAACAAGCCTTCTACCAGCATTAACCAGGAAAAACCGGAGTATACAAATATCACCAATGGTTTGGGAATATTTTCCTCACGCTATTACAAAGCACCTGTAGCAAAAGTGATGAGTGGGCTCACGCTGGATACCTTATCCGGAGGTTACAATACCTGTCATCTGAAGTTCCTTAATGCTGCCGGTGTTTGGCATGGCTGTAATTAAGCCTGTCACTTTGTCGGTTCTTATTCAGTGCCCTTCCACCGAAGGGCACTTTTTTTATGCCATTTTTTCCCTAAATTTCGCTGGCATAATGATTGAAAAAGGCAGAATGTAAAAATTAAAACAAGTAACAACTAAACCCAATATAAATTATGAGTAAAATAATAGGCATCGATTTAGGAACAACAAACTCCTGCGTATCTGTAATGGAAGGTAATGAGCCGGTGGTAATTCCTAACAGCGAAGGAAAAAGAACAACTCCTTCAGTTGTAGCTTTTGTAGAAAACGGCGAGCGTAAAGTAGGAGATCCTGCAAAACGCCAGGCAATCACAAATCCTACAAAAACAGTTTATTCCATTAAACGTTTTATGGGACACACATTTGACGAAGTCACTACAGAGGCATCCCGTGTTCCGTACAAAGTAGTAAAAGGCGATAACAATACACCACGTGTATTGATAGACGACCGGAAATATACCCCACAGGAAATTTCTGCGATCATTTTGCAAAAAATGAAAAAAACAGCAGAAGATTATCTTGGACATGAAGTAACTGAAGCGGTAATTACCGTTCCTGCATATTTTAATGACTCGCAACGCCAGGCAACCAAAGAAGCCGGAGAAATTGCGGGATTGAAAGTAAAACGGATCATCAATGAGCCTACTGCAGCTGCATTGGCTTACGGGCTTGACAAAAAACACGACATGAAAATTGTTGTGTTTGATTGCGGTGGTGGTACGCATGACGTATCTGTACTGGAGCTTGGTGATGGTGTATTCGAAGTAAAATCTACCGATGGTGATACCCACTTAGGTGGTGACGATTTTGACCAAAAAATTATTGACTGGCTGGTAGCTGAATTTAAAGCGGAGAACGGTGGTTTGGATTTATCAAAAGATCCGATGGCATTGCAACGTTTGAAAGAAGCTGCTGAGAAAGCAAAAATTGAGTTATCAAGCACTGCTTCTTCTGAAATCAATTTGCCGTACATTATGCCTGTTGATGGTATTCCAAAACATTTGGTGCGTACCTTAACAAAAGCAAAATTTGAGCAATTGGTGGATGATTTGGTAAAACGTACCATCGAGCCTTGTAAATCGGCATTGAAAAATGCAGGTTTGAGCACAACAGATATCAACGAGATCATCCTTGTAGGTGGTTCCACACGTATTCCTGCTGTCCAGGAAGCTGTACAAAAATTCTTCGGAAAAGCGCCTTCCAAAGGTGTTAACCCGGATGAAGTTGTAGCAGTTGGTGCTGCGATCCAGGGTGGTGTATTGACCGGTGAAGTAAAAGATGTATTGCTGCTGGATGTAACACCGCTTTCTTTAGGTATTGAAACCATGGGTGGAGTATTTACCAAATTAATTGAAGCGAATACTACGATCCCTACTAAAAAATCAGAAACATTCTCTACAGCGAGCGATAACCAGCCTTCCGTGCAAATTCACGTATTACAGGGTGAGCGCCCGATGGCAAAAGATAACCGTACGATCGGGCAGTTTAACCTTGATGGGATTCCACCGGCACCACGCGGTGTGCCTCAGATCGAAGTAACATTTGATATTGATGCAAACGGGATCATCCAGGTTTCTTCAAAAGATAAAGCAACCGGTAAATCGCAACAGATCCGTATCGAAGCGGGATCGGGCTTATCAAAAGAAGACATCGAGAAAATGAAACGTGAAGCAGAAGCAAATGCTGATGCTGATAAAAAAGCGAAAGAAGAAGTAGAAAAAGTAAATGCTGCCGATTCAATGATTTTCCAAACAGAAAAACAATTGAAAGAATACGGCGATAAAATTCCTGCTGAGAAAAAATCAGTGATCGAAGGTGCCCTGACTGAATTAAAATCAGCACACGGTTCAAAAGACATCACTGCGATTGATGCTGCAATGGAAAAAATAAACGCTGCATGGCAGGCTGCTTCACAGGATATGTATAATGCACAGCAGCAACCCGGTGCCGATGCAACTGCAAATCCGCAAGGTGATGCAGGAGCAAATGCTTCAGCTGATTCAGAAGTTACAGATGTAGATTTCGAAGAAGTAAAAGACGATAAAAAATAATTTTCATTGATTTTGTGATTTGCAGGCGTTCCGCATTCGTGTGGGACGCCTGTTTTTTTATGGGCATTTTGTTGTGATGAATAGGAATGGAGTGATATTAAAAGGGTGATGAGATTAGGATACCAATCATCATCCGTGAACCCTCGCGTCTACAAAAATTGATAGGTTCAACAAAAAAAATCCCGGAACAAATTACTGCCCGGGATTTTTTTTGAATGTATATTACTTAATACAACGAAATATTATACGTTGTACCGTTTAGTGTTGCAGTTGCAAGTCCATCGCAGGTACCGGTACCGTAATCAAATACGATCGGGTAGGTTGGATAATCTGCCAGTGTTAATGTAAATGAACCGCTCACGATCCAAGGGCAACCAACGTTTACACGTAAAGCAGAATTGGTTACAATGGTATAAGCTTCGCCTGCCGCAGAAACGCCGCCTGCATTTCCGGTGATCAGGTATACATCATCATAAATATTGAAATTAGTATTGTATCCCGCTGCAAATTCGCGGTTTTGGTTGGTGTGCCATGTGCTGTGTGCAGTACCTGCAGGGTTAGTAATCGTAGCGCTGGGTACAACTACGTTGAACACCAAATGCCCGGCAGAATTATGTCCCATGTTTTTGATGGTTTGTGTGCCTTCCACATGATAATCGTTGTGATAATAATTACTGAGTGTAACTGTAATTACTGTAGCAGAATCCTGGTAAGGGCCGCTGAATACTGCTGTGATAGTACCTCTTCTGTTCACACCGTCGGAGCCCATGCAATTAGTTGTTGCAGTACCGAAGGTCATTACCACTGTTTTTGGCCATGTTGTAAGATCGAAAGGGGTGATGCTAGCAGTAGAACAACCGGATGAAGCGGTTGAACGCAATGTATTGGAGCTATCCGTTACGGTACTGATCTGTTTCCAGATGCCGGCAAATGCATTGTCGGCATTTGCATTATCAGTTGCTGAAGAGTAATCCTTTGGTTTTTTTTCTTCCTTCTTACAACCTGTATAAAGGAATGCAGCAAATGCAAAAAGTGCAAGCGCTGAAAATAATTTAATGCTATTTTTTTTCATTTTGGAGTATTTGTTTTAGCGTTTATAGATCAAATTTAACCAATTTTATCCAATGTAATGTAATCGTGTGCAAATTTGTTCTTTTCGTCCACAATCCCTTTTATACGCTGCGTTTCCTTCCATTCTGCAGGGTTTAAATCGGGAAAAAAAGCATCTCCCTCAAATGAATGATGGATCTTCGTCAGGTAGACCCTGTCGGTATATTTTAAAGATTGTTTAAAAATCTCGCCGCCACCGATGATGAAAATTTCGGCATCGCCGGTTTCTTTTGCTTTTTCGATGGCTTCTTCAATCGAGTTCACCACAATTGCACCGGGAGCAGCATACTCCTTTTGCCGTGTGATTACTATGTTGGTACGGTTGGGCAGCGGACGGAATTTTTCCGGAATGGATTCATAATTTTTTCGCCCGGTAATAATGCAATGCCCGTTCGTTTTTTCTTTAAAGAATTTCATATCGGCAGGCAAATGCCAGATCAGGGTATTGTCTTTTCCGATAACATTGTTTTCGGATACCGCTACTATAATTGAGATCATTTTTTTATTTTAACTGATTTAAACCGCCACAGCAGCCTTAATATGCGGATGCGGATCATATCCTTCCAATGCGAAATCCTCGAATTTAAATCCAAAAATATCTTTTACTTCGGGGTTGATCTTTAAGGTTGGAAGTTTTCGGAAATCACGTGATAACTGTAGTTTTGCCTGTTCGATGTGATTGGAGTATAGGTGGGCGTCACCCAGTGTGTGGATAAATTCGCCTGCCTGCAAGCCGCATACCTGTGCTACCATCATTGTTAAGATCGCGTAAGAGGCAATATTAAACGGCACGCCTAAAAATATATCTGCGCTGCGCTGGTATAGTTGACAGCTTAATTTTCCATCGGCCACATAGAACTGGAAAAATGCATGGCAGGGAGGTAATTTCATTTTATCAATTTCTCCCACATTCCATGCGCTTACAATCATTCTACGGCTATCCGGATTGGTTTTAACCTGGTTGATCACCTGTGTGATCTGGTCGATGTGCCTTCCATCGGCAGCAGGCCAGCTACGCCATTGCGAGCCGTATACAGGCCCAAGGTTACCATTTTCATCGGCCCATTCATCCCAGATGCTTACACCGTTATCTTTTAAATATTTGATGTTGGTATCGCCTTTTAAAAACCAAAGGAGCTCATGCAAAATGGATTTCATGTGCACTTTTTTTGTGGTCATCATCGGGAAACCTTCCTGTAGGTCAAAACGCATCTGGTATCCGAAAACACTTATGGTTCCTGTTCCTGTACGATCGGTTTTGGTAGCGCCTTTGTCCAGCACATGCTGCATTAAATCGTGGTACTGTTTCATATCTGCTAAATACTAATTTTTACTAATATACTAATCTGCCTGTAAAACGTTTCGACAGGCTCAGGGTGACATTACGAATCTGTGTGTTAAATGGACCTGGTAATTTTTATAGAAACTGTCTACAAACTCCCAATCCAAAATTCCTCACTATTTTTTACCCTCGTTGTTATCTTTTTTCGGTTCGGTTCCGTCCGTTTTTTTTGTTGCATCAATCATCTCCATTAATTTTAATCCCAGCAAACCATTCATAGGATTGGCTTCGCCGCCATTTCCATTGATCAGTACATCCGGAATAATTTTGATCTTGCCTTTTCCGATCTCTTCCGTGATCTTGTATTTTGTAAAGTTATCGCCACCCATAGCGCCAACTGCTAATTGGTACGCTTCCGCAGTTGATTTACCGATCGCTAAAATTTTTCCGGCTTCGGCGGTACCGGTTACGGCAATTTTTTCTGCATCTGCATTCGCAATTAATTTTGTTGCTTCTGCATCAGCTTGTGCTTTGTAGCGTGTTGCTTCAGCAGATGCGTTTGCGCGCATTTTAATCGTTTCGGCTTCGGCCTGCACCTGTAATTTGATGCTGGTTGCATCCCCTTCTGCTTTCTTAACGGTAGCATTGGCAGTACGCTCAGCAATTTCCACACTTTGCTGTGCTTTCACGATTTCTTTCTGCATATCTGCAATGGCTGTTTCTTTTTCAACGCCCTGGCGTTTTTCCTGCGCTTTTTTCTGTGTTTCAAATGTCAATTCTTCTTCCTGCGCGATCTTACGATCCGTTAATGTTTTCATCAATGATGCAGGCGGAACAATGTCTCCAATCAACGTATCCACAGCATTTACGTTGTATTCCTGCAACACTTTACTGATATGTTCTTTTGCTGATTGCTGGCGTTCCTTACGTGATCCAAGAAAAGAGATTACGTCGCTGTCCTGCGCCGAGTTGCGGAAATAGTTACCAATGGTAGGTTCCAGCACCTGCGATACTAAATTGTTCATGTTCCCGAAACGCGCAATTACTTTTGGCGCTTCTGAAGATGGGATATGGATGATCTGCGCAACATCTAAATTGAACGGAAAACCATCTTTTGAACGCACTGTAATCGTGGATAAATTTTTATCCAAACTGTGTGATTCGCTGCGCGCATTTGCCCAGTTTAATACAAGATTGGTAGTTGGCACCAGTTCCACTTTCATAATGTATTTGTTCAGTGGGTATTTTCCCGGACCGTAAGGCTCATTCCACACACCTTTGTGGCCTTTTTCATAAATATTACCATGTTTGAATTCCAATCCGCTGGTATCGGTACCTTCCAGCCCGATGTAGGAAATCACTACGCCTACGTGCCCGATAGGGATCTCGGTCATCGGTGTTTCTTCAATTTGAACTGCCCACGGGTTGATGTTGTATGAACCTGCCAAAATAATCTGCGGCTGTAAACCCCTGTTTCCGCCATTGCTCAGGAACAAATCAAAATCCTGGAAGTTATTGTGGCTTTCAATTGTTTTACCGGCAATCTGTCCGCCTTCAATGGGGGTACCATCCAGCGTGGTTACAATTCCCACCATGCTTTCGTGGATCTGGATCATGTCCACTTCGTTCACTGTAAATAAAAATGTATTGATCCTGTAGGACCCGGCAGTAATGTAAGCTGACTGGCGGCCTTTTTGTCCGCCGTTGTTTAAGAATTTTGCAGCATCCTGAAAATTTTCACAATCTACTTTACGGCCTAAGATAGCGCCGGTGGGAATAGAACTTCCGTCTTTAGAAAGCACCAGCCCGATTTTTCCCTGCGGAATAATAATGAATGGCTGACGGATTATTTCGTATTGCCATACCCACATTCCGAAATACAATCCCGGAGCAAGCGTTTTTGCCTGGAAACCGGCTTCACCATTTGTAGCAATGATACGGCTGTCGGATAATTGTTTGTGACTTCCGAAGAGCGCAAACTTTTTTGTCACCAATCCGATCCGGTCTTCCGGAATGATCACCATTCCGCAAAGGATGCGGAGAATAACTTTGTAAAGTACCACCATGACGATCAATAAAATGATCCACCAGTAGCTTGATAAAAATGCCATAAGAAAAAGAGTTTGGTTAGTGTAAGATTTGCTTTAAAAACGCCACTGGGCGCAATTAACCACAATCGAGTGCACAAAGATACTGCGAATTTTAACGGTGCGGCAGAAAGCGCAGCGGGATAATATTCACAACATATTAACTAAAAAACGTGGTGCCTTAAGAGAGTTCAAAGTTAGCTGCTACGGATAACACTCCTGGTAGGCGCCAGGCTCTGCCTGGTGACAAAACATATGTAACCAGGCAGAGCCTAACGTCTACGACTATCTGAATATTGGACATGAAAAATATGGATAATAAAAACGCTTAATGACGGATATTTTCCAGTTCCTTGGGATCGTGTTTGTATTTGAAAACGAAAGGGAAGATGATGCCCAAAACCAGCACATAAGCCGAAAATGTGAGCCAGATGCTTTGCCAGTCGCGTACATCGCCACGCGTGAAATGATCAACAATAAGCCCGCTGCAATAACCGCCGGCCATTGCGCCCAGCCCGTTGGTCATGAACATGAATAAACCCTGTGCACTTGCGCGGATGTTGGAAGGTGTTTCTTTTTCCACGAATAAAGATCCGGAGATGTTGAAAAAATCAAAGGCCATCCCGTAGATGATCATCGAAAGCACCAATAATGGCAAGCGGCTGCCCGGATCACCGAAAGCGAATAACCCGAAACGGAACACCCAGGCAAAAATGCTGATGAGCATTACTCTTTTAATGCCAAAACGGCGAAGAAAAAAGGGAATGGTAAGGATAAAAAGCGTTTCCGAGATCTGTGAAACAGACAATAAAAGATTAGAATGTTTTACACCGAACGAATCAGGAAGGGTGGTTTTAAAGCTTTCAAGGAAAGAGCCGCCGAATGCGTTGGTGATTTGCAATGCTGCGCCTAAAAACATAGCAAATAAAAAGAACACAAACATTTTGCGTTGTTTGAACAATACAAATGCATCGAGCCCCAGCGTAGAAAAAAGGGAACTGCCTTTTGTTGCTCTTGCAGGAGGACATTTTGAGAGTGTAAAGGCATAGATGCCCAGCACTAAAGCCGAAACAGCGCTGAATACTAATTGTGCGGAACTGGAGGTCCAACCGCACAGATCAACCACCCACATGGCTACTACAAAACCAATGGTTCCCCATACGCGGATCGGTGGAAAATCTTTTACAATGTCGTGTCCCTTTTGTTCGAGAATGGTATAGGAAACGCTGTTGTTTAATGCAATGGTAGGCATGTAAAACATGGAGTTGAGCAGCATTATCCAGAAAAAAGTATTGGGATCGGAAATGGTGGAGGCGTATAATAAAAGTGCGGCACCGATGATGTGACAGGCGCCCAGAACGCGCTCGGCATTAATCCATTTATCGGCCACAATGCCCATTAATGTTGGCATGAAGAGGGAAGCAATACCCAGGGTGGAGAACACGGCGCCAATTTGCGAACCGCTAAAATGCAGGGTACCTCCTAAATAGTTACCAATAGAAATTAACCAGGATCCCCATACGAAAAACTGCAGGAAATTTAAAAGGACAAGACGATTTTTAATTCCCATTGATCAAAGTATTGATGATTGGTTTTGGATGTAAAAGAAGATTTTTGAGCTTACGATTTTTTACGATTGTTCAATTCGTCACGGATACGGGATGCCTTTTCATAATCTTCATCAGACAGCGCAGCATCCAATAATTGCTTTAATTCCTCAGTTGATTTTTTTAAATAATCGTTCACATCGGCTTCTACCAGGTCATCAATGCTTTCGGTTTCGCCGCTGGCGCTAATAGCTTCATCATCGAGGATGATGCCGGCCTGGGATAAAATAAATTCGTAGGTATTGATAGGGCAGTTAAAACGAACGGCAACAGCAATTGCATCGGAAGTACGTGCATCGATCTCCACATTTTTTTCGCTGTTATTGCAGATTATCTTTGCAAAGAAAATCCCTTCCACCAGGTTATAGATCAGCACTTCGCTTACGCTGATATCAAAACCTTCTGCAAAGCTTTTAAATAAGTCGTGCGTAAGTGGGCGGCTCGGTGTCATTTTTTCCAGCTCAATGGCAATAGCCTGCGCTTCAAAGCCGCCAATAATGATCGGCAGCCGGCGTTTGCCTTTTGCTTCACCCAATACCAATGCGTAAGCGCCGGTTTGTGTCTGGCTGTATGAGAGTCCTACAATTTCTAATTTAACTTTTTTCACTTTCCAATTTTTTACCGCTGTTAATTATCTTTCGACACATTGAGCGGGGATTTCCACCGTGTATGCACTATAAATATAAAAAATATTCTGCTTTATTTTAACATCATGATCCCTGAAAATTGGATTTAGTGATGATTGGCCTTGAAATTTTTTACTGCTGTAATTAATTTTGGTACAATTTCAAAGGCATCGCCTACAATGCCGTAATCGGCAGATTTAAAGAAAGGGGCTTCTTTATCGGAATTGATCACCACAATGGTTTTGCTTCCGTTTACGCCTGCCAAATGCTGGATGGCGCCGGAGATCCCGATCGCAATGTATAAGTTTGGGCGGATGGCAACACCTGTTTGCCCCACATGCTCGTGGTGCGGACGCCAGTGCATATCTGCCACCGGGCGCGAACATGCAGTTGCAGCGCCTAATTCATGGGCCAATTCTTCGATCATTCCCCAGTTTTCAGGGCCTTTTAAGCCGCGTCCTGCAGAAACTACCAGTTCAGCATCCGGCAAGTTTAATTCGGTGGTTACTTTTTTCACTTCTTTTACTTTTACAGGAGAGTTCACTGCATCTAAATTTACAGGGAAATCAACTGCTTCTGCGGTGTCGTCCGTTAAGGCTACCGGAAATGAATTGGGTAATAAAGAAATGATTTTTACCGCAGAATTGATGTTGTACATCGCCGTTGCTTTTCCTGAAAATACATTTTTCTTAACGGAGAACGAATCGCCTGAAATAACCGGATTGTCAACAGCACCTGCTACAATGCCTGCTTTTAATTTAGCAGCCAGTCGCGGTGCAATTTCTTTTCCGGTAAAATCGTGGGAGAAAATAATGATTTTTGCGTCTTCGGATTTAGCGGCCTGCTCAATAGCAGCAGTTAAATACATTCCATCGAGGTTCGCTAATTTATCGTTTTTTAATTTCAATACTTTTTTTGCGCCTGCTTTGCCAAGATCGGTAAGATCGGCATCGCCTGCGATTACTGCAGTTGCAGTAGTGTTTAATTGTGCAGCAATGCGGCTTCCGTAATTAACGGCTTCCAGCGATGATTTTTTGATCTTGCCTTTTGCTATTTCTGTATAAATGAGAACTGACATATTTGTTTCTTTTTTCTAAATACTAATGACTAAAACTAATGAGTGATTAAATAACCTTGGCTTCGTTGTGCAGCAATTCGATCAACTGCTCCGGATGGGCGGCATCAATGTATTTGCAATCCGTGCGGCCTGCTGATAAGGTGTAAGAAGCAATGCTTGTTAATTTATCTGCAGCAGTAGCCGGTACTATCTGCAACGGTTTTGTACGTGCGCTCATAATTCCCTTCATGTTCGGGATACGTTGCTCCGCCATTCCTTTGTTTGCAGAAAGCACTAATGGCAGCGGACATTCAACTACTTCAGTACCTCCGTCGATATCATGCTCGATTGTTGCAACATTATTTGCCACTTCCAGTTTGGTTGCCAGGGAAATATAAGGGAGGTTCATTAATTCGGCCAGCATGGCACCAACCATTGAACCGTTGTAATTGATCGTTTCCTTACCGGCCATGATCAGGTCAAAGCCTTTGTCTTTCGCGTAAGCAGCAATTTGTTCAGCCACTGCAAACGCATCGTTTGCTTCTGCATCAATGCGTACTGCATCATCAGCGCCAATGGCCAGTCCTTTACGGATGGTAGCTTCGCTATCGGCAGCGCCCACGTGGATAATGGTTACATTTCCACCTTGTGCTTCCTTCAATTCCAGCGCACGCACCAGGGCATACCACTCGTCGTATGGGTTGATCACAAACTGAACGCCAGCGGTGTTAAAAGTGGTATTGTCCGGGGAAAAAGTAATTTTAGTAGTAGTGTCGGGTACATTACTGATACAAACTAATATTTTCATATAGTATACTGATTTATGTGATTTTTTTAACGAAGCGCAAATTTAACAAATTAAGCTGTATAAAAAAAATGGAATTTTCAGGCCGGCTTTAGGCTTAAAAAACAGTGGATCAGAATTTAAATCCGATCGCCAGGGAGGAGCTGAAAGAAGCCAGCTGGATGGCATGAGAGGGGACATTGTTGTTATTATACGCTGATTTATCATCTTTTTGAGCGTATGAATAAGCAACGCGGTTGTTATAATCGGATTGTAGCTCAATAAACAGCGGAAATTTCAGGATCGTAAAGTTGTATCCTACAATTAATCCCACACCCATGTTAAGGCTGTTTTGCCGTTTATGCTCATGCGAGTAGCCGGTTTCGGTCATAAAATCAGGAGATGTCCTGGTATCGCTGGTTGTGATAGTTGTGGTGTCGGTAACAGCAGATGAAAAAATAAAGGCATGAAGATTTATTTTTGGTTCTATATAGATATGTTTTCCGTGAAATTCGGCTCCAAAACTAACAACGATAGTATGCGCAGTAACATCAAAATGCTGTATCTGCCTTGCCCAGTAAGTGGAGTGCCAATAGGGCGGCTCTGTATTATACTCGGAATTAAAATAACTATAATAACTTTTGTAATTCAGTTTGCCGTAGCCATAGTTTAAATTAAAACAAAGATTAAGGAATTTTTTTACCCTTAACCCTGCGTATACTTTTATCACAGGTGAAAACGAGGCGGTATCCTTGTAAGTAACAGTTTGTGTTAAACTGCTGTAATGGTTTACCGAATTTTCAAGTGGAATATCATAATGCGGCCTTAAAACAGTGTAGCCTGCACCCACGGCAACCTTAAAAGAAAACAGGCTGTCACCGGCAAAACAACTGTGTGTGTTCGTTTGCAGTAGTACAATGAAGAGAAATATAATAAGATGCCTGTGTTTCATTTACCTATTTATATTTTTGATGAAATCATTGTATTAAAGATATAAAAAGTTTTTTAATGACTTATGTTCAGATAAATGTGCCTAGAATTTAAAGCCAATGCAAAGCCCCGGATTTATTGTCCTGTATTTGTATACGCCAAGTCCATATGTATTCATCTCGCGATAAAAATAATCACAATCCAGCTCCACTTTTATTGCATGATTTTTTTTTGTCGGGAAATTATAACCAAGGTTAAGCCCCGCACCGGGACAAAGCTGTTCGAGCACTTCCGGATCGTGATAGCTGGTCTCATTATCATCATAACCGTTGCTGTAAGAATAAGAATCGCTGGAGTGTGTTTTTGTAGTTTGGTGGATTAATAAGCCGTTCAGGTTAAGCTTTACCATAAGGTATGCATTTTTGAAATTGATTTTTGGCGCTATAAAAAGCTGTAATTCATGAATGTGCGATAGAGTGCTTTCGTGGCTGATGTACCAGAAATTAGCAGGGTCGGCATTGGAATAGCCACGTGTATCATAATTAAAATCGGTGTTGAAAAAACTGTATTGAAGCCCGGCTCCAATTCCCAGGTATTTATTTAGTTTACAATTAAATGCCAGTTTCAGGATTGGAATGGAATTGCTTGTGTACCTGGAGGTAAAATACAGGTGGGTATGGATGGTGTAACCAAAATTATTAGGCTTTAATAGATCGTCGTACGTTTTATTAATATTGCTCAAGGTGGCTGCTCCTGCAAGTATTTCAAAAGAAAACCTGTGTTGTTTTTTTGCCTGGATGGAATCATTACTGCCGGTTGCCGGATGCCTGTTTGAATTTCCGGTAAATTTATAACCAATGCACACCGCCGGATTGAGTAGCTCGAAATTGTATCTGCCGAAATAATTCAGCGCATTGTCCTGGCGGCGCGATACATAATCGCATTCCAGCTCAAACAGTAATGCATTTTTTTTCAACGGCAGCTCATAACCAGCATTTACGCCAGCTCCGGTACAGTATTGCATTGTCCGTTTGTTGTGAATATATTGTGAGCCATTGTCCCAGGCTGTTTGTTTCATAGAAAGCATACCCGGGTTTACCGTGGCAGAAAAATAAAAATTCCGGATAGTTATACTGGGGCCTATAAATGTCTGCACTTCAGTGATCGCTGATGTTAAATGGCTGCTGAAATGATAGTAAATACCCGGCCGTTGAACGATTTGGAGGTCAGCATTTGTAATAAAATTACTGTATTTAAGTCCCCAGTCGAAACCAAAATATTTAGTTAAACTACCGCTGAACAGCGCTTTTAAAACAGGCATTCTTTTGTAAAAGTGCTGGTTGAAATCCTTATCGTTGTAGTTGATGCTGGCAGTACCGTCATCTCCCGGCTGGTTTTTGTACGGCATGTTAACATCTGCTATAAAGCCTGTTCCCGCAATAAGAGCAAAGGAAACACTGCGCTTGTTTTTTGCTTTTAATGAATCAGCGCTTTGCGCGAAGGAAAAAGAAATTACTATAAAAAAAAGTATACTGAAACGGAGCTTTAAAGCCATAGGATAAGTGTCTGTAGCAATTGACGTTGATGGAGTAAAGTAGTTGCTTTTTAACAGCAAAATTTGCAGATATTGTTGCTTCAAAAGTAGCAAAGGAATTCCCGTTCTTCCTGCCGTTAAACAGGTTTTTGGAACAGATGAAGCTTTTATACTGTAAAACGGAAAGTTTCAGATAAAATAATTACCTTTGAGAACTCAATTATTATTGAAGATACCACCAACCAATATAGATCAGATGGAATACAATACTGCTCTGCCAAAAATGATTATCCCCGAATATGGCAGAAACATTCAAAAAATGATCGATTTTGCAATTACTGTTGCTGATCGTGAAGAACGTAATAAAGTGGCACGCGCCATTATTGATGTGATGGGACAGCTAAACCCGCATTTGCGCGATGTGACGGATTTTAAGCACAAGCTGTGGGATCACCTGTTTATTATTTCTGATTTTCAGCTCGATGTGGATTCGCCGTATCCGAAACCAACGCGTGAAACATTCCAGACAAAACCTGAGATCCTGAAATACCCGAGCAATGATATCCGTTACAAACATTACGGAAAAACAGTAGAGCACATCATCGCGAAAGCAAAGGAATACCCTGAAGGAGAAGAGCGCAATGAGCTGGTGAATCAAATAGCCAACCTTATGAAACGCTCGTATCTGAACTGGAACAGGGACAGTGTGAATGATGAGGTGATCCTGAAGCAATTGAACGAATTGTCGAAAGGACAGCTGGTATTGGCTGATACCAATACATTGCGAAGCACGCAAACATTTGTGCCGCGCAACAATAACACTAGCAGTAATACAAACACCAATCAGCACCGTGATAAAAAGAAACAAAACAACAACGGTGGCAAACAAAACAACAACAATAATAACGGGCACCGCCACCATAAAAATAATAACAATAATAACAATCCAAATTTTAAACGCAAGCCGTTCTAGGATTGACTGATCGTTTTTTTAAAGCACTTTTCTGGTAAGGAAGGTGCTTTTTTCTTTTTAATCAAGTTCAAAATTTAAAGTTTGCCAACAGCAGAAAAATTTAACCGCAAAGGCGCAAAGAAAATACAAAGCGGATAATACACACAGATTCGTAGTTTTCGTTTCTGTTCCTGCCCCGAACCGTTCAGGCGAGCGTTATCCGTATACAGCAAATTTTTGAACCTTAAACTTTTGAACTTTGAACTCGTTTAGCTATTAACAATCTTTAGTTCGTAAAAACCGCTTTTCCTGCTTCGGCTTTTACCATTTTAACTCTTACTTCGTAATGTCGGGTTAACAAACTTTGAACTTTAAACTTTTGAACTTTAAACTCTAACAAGATGAGTGTATTTGAAATTATAGGCGGAACAAAATTAAAAGGCGAGATCATTCCGCAAGGCGCAAAAAATGAAGCATTGCAGATCCTGTGCGCGGTTTTGCTCACCCCCGAAAAAGTAGTGGTTCAAAACATTCCGGATATTGTGGATGTGAACAAGCTGATTGATCTGCTGCGTGATCTGGGCGTGAAAGTAGAAAAAACAGGATATGAAGAATATACCTTCCAGGCAGATGATGTGAACGTGGATTACCTGAATTCGGAAGAATTTAAAAGGAAAGGCGGTAGCCTGCGTGGTTCGATTATGATCGTGGGCCCACTTCTTTCTAGATATGGAAAAGGCTACATCCCTCGCCCTGGCGGTGATAAGATCGGCCGCCGCCGGTTGGATACACACTTTATTGGTTTTCAGAACCTGGGTGCTAAATTTATTTACGACGAAGGAAACGATTTTTACAAAGTGGAAGCCAGCAGTTTAAAAGGTTGTTACATGCTGCTGGATGAAGCATCGGTAACCGGTACTGCCAATATTATTATGGCGGCCGTTTTAGCCGAGGGAAGAACCACCATTTATAATGCAGCCTGTGAGCCTTACATTCAGCAATTGTGTAAAATGCTGAACAGCATGGGCGCAAAAATAACCGGCATCGGCTCCAATTTATTGTTTATTGACGGTGTTGAAAAAATGAGCGGCTGCACGCACCGCATGTTGCCAGATATGATCGAGATCGGCAGTTTTATTGGTATGGCAGCCATGACCCAATCTGAGATCACGATCAAGGATGTGGCATACGATGAGCTGGGAATTATCCCGAATACCTTCCAGCGTTTGGGAATAAAAATGGAGCGTCGTGGCGACGATATTTTTATCCCGGAGCAGGATCATTACGAGATCGATACATTTATTGATGGCTCGATACTGACCATTGCAGATGCCATCTGGCCGGGATTAACGCCCGATCTGCTCAGTATTATCCTGGTGGTGGCAACGCAGGCCAAAGGCACCGTGCTGATCCACCAGAAAATGTTTGAAAGCCGCTTGTTTTTTGTAGACAAGCTTATTGATATGGGCGCGCAGATCATCCTGTGTGATCCGCACCGGGCTACCGTAATCGGGCTTAACCACGAGCACCGCCTGAAAGGAATTTCCATGACATCGCCGGATATCCGTGCAGGTGTATCGCTTTTGATCGCAGCGCTTTCCGCGAACGGTAAAAGCACTATTCATAATATTGAACAGATCGACAGGGGTTACCAGAACATCGATGCCCGTTTGCAGAAACTTGGCGCACAAATTGTTAGAAAATAGCCAAAAATTTGTAAATTTGTAATTATGAAAAAAATAAACATCCTTTTGATCCTTGCCGCAACATCTGTGCTGGCGTATGGATTTATCGCTAAAACAAATCCCATTCAGTCGGGTGCAGTTGAAGGAACAAACGTTGGAAACATTGCTCCTGAGTTAAAATTCAAAAATCCGCAGGACAAAGAGATCGCACTTTCTTCCTTAAGAGGAAAAATTGTGCTGGTTGATTTCTGGGCATCCTGGTGTGGCCCTTGCCGCCATGAAAATCCAAATGTGGTAGCAGCTTACAACAAATACAAAGACACTAAATTCAATAAAAAAGCGAAAGGATTTACAATCTACAGCGTTTCCCTGGATAATGCAAAAGACCCATGGGTAAATGCCATTGCAAAAGACGGTTTGGTTTGGGAAAACCACGTATGTGATTTTGGCGGATGGCAATCAATGGCTGGTGCAAAATACGGCATCAATTCCATTCCTGCCGGATTTTTATTGGATGAGAACGGCGTGATCGTTGCAAAAGGCGATGATCTGCGTAACGGAGGATTAGAAACGCAGCTTGAAAAACTGATCAAAAAATAAAGATCAATCTATTATATTTTTAGAAAACAGGATTCGAAAGAGTTCTGTTTTTTTTTGCAGCTACGTCGCGTTTTTTTCTAGCTTTGACATAAATAATAATCAGATGAAAAAAATAGTTTTATTTATTTTTCTATTGGCCTCCTTCGCTGCTTTTTCGCAGGGGAAAAAGCTGGATATTCATTTAGGATGTTATTCAAACGGCGATACATTAACGGTAGCTGCTGTTAAAACTGTTAAAGCAGTTAATTTGTTGGGCGATGGTTCCGATAAATACTCGCTTAAGCAATGGAACCTCAGCATTACATTAAAGAATAAAAAAACATATACATTTAAACCGGATCCTAAATTTCCCGGACTGCTTACCGATAAGATGCGCGATGTGTTGCTGGATAGGTTTAAAGCGGTTACAAATGTAATGATCCGTGATGTGGTGATTGTGAATGCAGATAAAACAGAAACGTCGTTGGATGCAGTTACATTTTACCTGGACGACAAAGCGTTTAAACGCTGCGATGAAAAAACGGCGCTGGCAAAAGATGACCTGTTATTGAAATTTTCCTGCTTTAAGAGTGGTGATTATGCAACTGTAAAAGACCTCCTGCATTTCCCTACATTTTCCATCGTAAATTACAATCCGAAGGTGGATGTAAAAATCATTTCTTTCAATTTTGTGGTGCCGAAAATGGACCAGCACCGCAATCCGCAAGCACTGGAAAGTATTACAAATACAGGGATTGAGTTGAACGCACTAAGTTTTGACATGGCAAAAAAGCTGCAGCCGGATGAAGAATTTGTGCTGGATAATATTGTTGTTGAATTCAGTAACCGCAAAACAAAAACAAAGGAAACCGTAACGCTGCCGGCTTTCCGGATAAAGGTCGCTAAAAAAAGTATCAGCGAATGCGGTGACCCGGGTTCGGATTCGCTTTTTGTACTGGAATATGCCGGGAAATTATTGATGGGAAAGGATAAAAATCAGCCACTTGTTGGGCAAAAAGTGTTTTTGAAAAACGGGAAGGACACCGTGGTACAGATCACAGTAACCAATAGTTACGGGGATTTTACTTTCCGCAATTTAAGGGCGGATGAAGCCTATAAGATCAGCGTGCCGGTGGACGATAATCCCAAATTGAAGGATCAGCAATTGTACCTGGCAAAAGTTGACGGAACGATCGTAAAAAGCTTTGAACGATCGGGCAATTCATTTGTATATTCGGTATTGCCAACCGAATTGTTCTCCCTTTCCAAAGAAGTGGAAGAGGATACGGAATTGAAGATCAAAAATTTCGGCACTTCGGCGCAAAAGGAGCTGACGGTGATCGAAAATATTTATTATGCGCCCAATTCGGCAGAGATTAATGATGAATCGCAGGCAAACCTGAACAAAATTATAAACGCGATGAATCAAAATCCGGCGTTAAAGCTGTCGATTTCCAGCCATACGGATGCCATTGGCGATGATGCCTACAACATGGCTTTATCCGAAAAACGTGCAAAAAAGGTGATGGATTACATCCTTTCAAAAGGCATCGCCAAAGAGCGCTTATCGGCAAAAGGATATGGCGAAACGCAGATCAAAAACAGGTGCAAAAATGGTGTGGATTGTTCGGAGCTGGAGCATGAGCTCAACAGGCGGACGGAATTTAAGTTTACAAAATAAGATTGGTATTTTTAATACCAGGGACAGGGCGGCTTTCGTTCTGTCTTTTTTATTTACCGGAAATTATGTCAAAATGTCTTACTATCTTTGTTGGCAGGTATTTTGAATAGAATGCTGACCGGAAAAACGAATGAAAAAAATTAAAAATATTTTTAAAAAAATGAGCACACAAGAGAACGAAACTGTGAATGAACAGAACGAGGAACAACAGGAAAATGCAGAGGAGCAAACCATCGATCCGAAAGATCGGCAAATAGCGGAATTGCAGCAAAAAACAAACGAGCTGAATGATAAATATCTTCGCCTTTACTCGGAATTTGATAATTTCAGAAAACGCACGGCAAAAGAAAAAGTGGAGCTGATCCAAAGCGGAGGTGAAGATGTATTTAAAAGCATTTTGCCGGTGATGGATGATTTTGAGCGCGCCATTAAATCCAATTCGGAAACTACGGATGTGAAAGCGGTGAACGATGGTGTAAACCTGATCTATAACAAGCTGAAATCAACATTGACGCAGAAAGGCCTGGAGGAAATGAAATCAGCAGGAGAACCTTTTAATGCGGATATTCACGAAGCAATTACTAATGTGCCGGCCCCGTCCGAAGACATGAAAGGAAAAGTGATTGACGAGTTGGAAAAAGGATACATGCTGAACGGAAAAATTATCCGTTTTGCAAAGGTGATCATCGGACAATAAAATAAAAAATTACAGAAGCTAACCCTTACCCGCTTGTATATATGAGCGGGCATGAAAAATACCTGAACATGAGTAAACGTGATTATTACGAAATACTGGAAATAACAAAAAGTGCCAGTGCTGATGAGATAAAGAAAGCATACCGCAAGATGGCGATCAAGTTCCATCCGGATAAAAACCCCGGGGATAAAGCATCGGAAGAAAAATTTAAAGAAGCGGCAGAGGCGTATGAGATCCTGAGTAACGGCGATAAAAAAGCACGCTACGATCAATACGGGCATGCAGGAGTGGGAAGCAATGCCGGTTTTGGCGGCGGAGGACATGGCGGTTTTGGCGGCATGAACATGGATGATATTTTCAGCCAGTTCGGCGATATCTTTGGCGGCCATTTTGGTGGCGGCGGAGGAAGAGGTGGACGCCGTGTGAACCGTGGGTCTAATCTGCGTGTGAAAGTGAAATTAACACTGGAAGAAATTGCAAACGGCGTTGAGAAAAAAATAAAAGTAAACAAGTTTGTGGGCTGCAAACCCTGCAGAGGAACAGGCGCACAGGATGGCTCGGCCATGAATACCTGTTCTACCTGCCGTGGGACAGGACAGGTGGTGCGCATGACGCAAACCATACTGGGTACCATGCAAACAGCCAGTACTTGCCCAAGCTGCGGAGGTGAAGGGCAAACGATAACCGATAAATGTAAATCCTGCCATGGGGAAGGAATTGTGCGTGAGGAAGAGGTGATCAGCATCAACATCCCTGCAGGTGTAGCGGAAGGAATGCAATTATCCGTTGCCGGAAGAGGAAATATGGGCGCAAGAGGCGGTGTTGCCGGCGATTTAATTGTGGTGGTGGAAGAAACTGAACATGAATATCTGAAGCGCGACGGATTGCATTTATTCTATGATCATTACATCAGCTTTACGGATGCAGCATTGGGAATCCAGGTGGAAGTGCCTACTATTGATGGAAAAGCAAAAATCAAGATCGATCCGGGCACGCAAAGCGGAAAAGTATTGCGTTTAAAAGGAAAAGGGCTGCCGGATATCAACAGCTACTCGCGCGGTGATATCCTGGTGAACATCAATGTATGGACGCCTCAGCAATTAACAAAAGAAGAGAAAAAAATACTGGAAGATCTGCGTGGCGCTGAAAACTTTAAACCACATCCTGGCAAAAAAGACAAAGGCTTTTTTGAGCGGATGAAGGAGTATTTTGAATAATAAAATAATCGGTGCACAAAAGCGTTAAATTAAAATACAAAGCAATCTCTAACAGGGATTGCTTTTTTTGTAAGTTTAGAATCCAAAAAAATCATTCTGGCAGAGCATAAAATGAAAAAGAAATTCTTTACACTGTTTGTAATTTTGCTGCTTTGCGATATTGCACTGGCGCAGGATACGGTGCGTGTGAGAAAAGAGGAGCGGGCCGGTGATGAATATTGCTGGCCGGAAATTTATGCAGGCGGAAGTAGCTTTATTGATACCATTCCGCAAAACATGGTAACAGAGGGGAATAACCTAGAGCTGCGAATTAATGATAATTGCCCTGTTAAGAAAAAATCAGATGTGTTTGTTGTTTCGTTTGAGATTATGGTTGATCCCGGCACGGGCATAAAATTTTCATCTGCGCAAAGCTCCTTTTTTACAGACCGGCAAAAAAAGCTAATCCGGAATCTAAAACCGGGCAGTTTTTTTACTGTCAGAAATATTGTGATCCATGCACCGGATGGATTCAAAAAAATAGATAACTTTAAAGTCACGCTTAACTAATAAATATGCAACACATTTTATCTGCAAAGAACATTGTTAAACGGTATGCCACGCATACTGCCCTGGACGATGTAACCCTTGAAATACCAACACAAAGTATTTTCGGATTGCTTGGCCCCAACGGTGCCGGAAAAACATCGCTGATCAGGATCATTAACCAGATCACCGGGCCTGATAGCGGAACGATTTTGTTTGAAGGTGAACCACTTTCACCAAAGCACATTGAGCAGATCGGTTATCTGCCGGAAGAGCGCGGTTTGTACAAAAAAATGGGAGTAGGCGAACAAGCCCTATACCTGGCGCAATTGAAAGGGATGAAAAAAGACGAGGCGAAACAGAAATTAAAATACTGGTTCGAAAAATTCGATATGGGTGCCTGGTGGAATAAAAAAGTAGAAGAACTGTCGAAAGGGATGCAGCAAAAAGTACAGTTTATTGTAACGGTGCTTCATGAGCCGAAACTGCTGATCCTGGATGAACCTTTCAGCGGCTTTGATCCGATCAATGCAAATTTGATCCGTGATGAGATCCTGTATTTAAAAGAACAGGGATCTACTATTTTGTTTTCCACACACAACATGGGATCGGTAGAGGAGCTGTGCGATTACATCGCATTGATCAATAATTCGAAAAAGATCCTGGACGGATCGGTGAAAGAGATCCGCAAACAACATAAATCGAATAAGCTGGAGATTGAATTTACAGGTAATATGATGGGTTTCACCAATTCGTTGTGGACATATGGCAAGCTGGGCGAGCACAAGGTGGAGGGGGAGCTTTGCAAAGCACAGGTGGTGCTTACGCCGGGAAGCACCGCAAATCAGTTATTGGAATCGGTTTTAAAAACAGTGGAGATCCATTCGTTTCGCGAAATAATCCCGAGCATGAATGATATTTTTATTGAAAAAGTAAATGGGCAGGATACGTCGGGAACGCAGAGTAATTTTACGGAGTAAAATAAGTTCAAAGTTCAAAAGTTTAATTTTGCTGTGTGTGCCCCTTCGGAGCGATTTTTTTACCACGAAGGCGCACAGACGCGAAGAAAACAAAAAGTTAATGGAGTTTTAACAGCCTTGGTCACAAGCTGAAAAACACAGTTTACAGGTAGCAAACCAATGAACCAATGAACAAGTGAACCAATAAACGTATTGCACACACAGATTAGTACATTAGTAATAATTAGTATTTAGTAGATATTATGAATAAAATTTTATTAATCATCAAGCGCGAATACCTTTCGAGGGTAAAGAAAAAATCGTTCATCATCATGACCATCCTGGGGCCGATACTGACGGCTGCAATCGGGATTGTTCCGATCTGGCTTAAGATGCAGAACAAGGAAAAGCAAAAAGTGGAGGTGATCGATGAAAGTATGTTGTTTATATATCCTGCCAAGGATGGCACTACAAAAGGCCTGATCCCGGAAAACAAAACCGTGCATTTTGATTATCCGCCCATTAGCCTCCAGCAGGCTAGAAATGGATTTTATGATACGGATTACGATGCGATCCTGTACATTCCGAAGGTATTGCTGAATGGCGGACAAAAAGGAATCAATCTTTTTTATAAAGAAAAGCTGAGCCAGGATGCTTCTGATTACATCCAGGGAACATTGAGCAATATGATCTTTAATACAATGCTGGCAACAAATAAAGTGAACCCTGCCTTTATTAAAGATGCCAAAGATAAATCGACATTTGAAATGTTTACCACGCAGCTCAACAAAGACGGCAGCGATAAAAAAACGAATACTGACTTAAACGAAGGAATTGGACTGGCCTGCGCATTCATGATCTATTTTTTCATTTTCTTATACGGCGTGCAGGTGATGCGTGGTGTGATGGAAGAAAAAACAAACCGGATCGTGGAAATTATTTTATCGTCGGTAAAACCTTTTCAGCTGATGATGGGCAAAATTGTGGGGATTGCATTGGTTGGATTGACGCAATTTTTGTTGTGGGTACTGTTAACGGTAACTTTGTATTTTACAGCTACGGTTACTATTTTGAAAGATGTGGACATGAACCAGGTGCAGCAAAAAAATCAAACAATTACAATTGGTGCCCAATTGAATGTGTCGCAAATGAAGGAGAACAAGCGCCCGGATGAAGTCACCAAATTATGGAATGAATTTAAATCGGTAGATGTGGTGGGGATCCTTTGGAGCTTTTTATTTTATTTCTTAGGTGGCTATTTATTGTATGCTGCTTTGTTTGCCGCGGTGGGTGCGGCAATCGACAGCGAAGCAGATACGCAACAGTTTATGCTCCCGATCACGATCCCGCTTGTACTGGCGATGGTCGTTGCACGAACCGTGATCCAGGACCCGCAGGGGCCGGTGGCTTTCTGGTTTTCCATGATCCCGTTCACTTCTCCTGTTGTAATGATGATCCGTCTTCCATGGGGCGTTCCTCTATGGCAGCTGGCTTTATCCATGACCTTGCTTGTTGGCGGATTTTTACTTACTACCTGGATCGCAGGACGAATTTACCGGACCGGAATTTTAATGTATGGTAAAAAAGTAACCTGGAAAGAATTAGGGAAATGGCTTTTTTATAAAGGATAAAAATATAAATCCGGGAACCGGTAATTATAAAGATAGCGTTTATCTTTTTTGATGAAACCTGATGCTGATATATGAGAATTGCAATCATTGATCTTGGTACCAACACATTCAACATTTTAATTGTTGAGATAAAAGAAAATAAATCCTATCACGCGATCTTTCAGACAAAGCTTCCGGTAAAGCTGGGCGAAGGCGGGATCAATGATCATCTGATCCGCCCGGTACCGTTCCAGCGTGGCATTGATGCGTTGAAACAGCACCAGAAAACCATTGAAAAATATGATGTGCACCAAGTGTACCCTTTTGCTACATCGGCAGTGCGGGAAGCGGTGAACGGACAGGAGTTCGTAGAAAAATTAAAGCTGGAAACGGGTTATGATGTGCGGACGATCAGCGGTGAAAGAGAAGCGGAACTGATCTATTACGGTGTGCGCGAAGCGGTGAAAATGACCGGTGAACTATCCCTGATCATTGATATTGGCGGTGGAAGCACGGAATTTATCATTGCGAACAAAGAACAAACATTCTGGAAACAAAGCTTTTTACTGGGAGCTGCCCGTTTGCTTGAAAAGTTTAATCCTTCGGACCCCATTACCGACGGACAGATCAGGGAAATAGATACTTACCTTACACACGAATTACAACCGCTTTTTGATGCGGTAAAAAAATACCCGGTCACGGAGCTGATTGGTTCCTCCGGTTCCTTTGATTCGCTGGCAGAAATGATCGCGCACCGGTTTTACTCTCCCGATATTTTAAATGGCAGCACGGAATACACCTTCAGGATGAGTGATTTTGAAGCACTGTATGCTACCATTTTAAAATCCACAAAAGAAGAGCGATTGCAAATGGAAGGACTTGTGGAGATGCGTGTGGACATGATCGTGATCTCGAGTGTGCTGGTACACTTTATCCTTAGCGCTTTTAATATCCCAAAAATGAGATTATCGACCTTCTCCTTAAAAGAAGGTATTTTGTACGAATTGCTGAAGTAGAGCGACCGTTTTATTTTTCCACTCAAATCATAAAACAACCGATATGAAACTACTTAAATTATTTGTAATGGCGGGGGTATTCGGAGCTCTTGTGCTATCCGGTGGATGTAGTAAAAAAACGGAGCAGGAAATGGACATGGCTGCCAAGCCAAAACATTGCTATAATCAACTGCTGGATGCAGATGAAACGCAGGTTGATTTTGGCGGGAGCTGCGGAACAGACTCTCTTTCAGCATCGCTGGCAAGCGAATGTGGAATGACCAACAACACGGCAGATATAAATAACAGCTATGGCCTTACCACTAATTACAGGGTTTACAGCTGTGTAAAAACTGTTTCGGGTGGAATTTTTACCTATACCCTTACATTACCCGGCGGACACTTAATCCACGTGAGGACAACTTCCACGGTTTTGATGAACCATGAGCTTACATTTACCACCAGCAGTCCTACGGCATCCGATGAATGCGAAATTGATTTTTATATGGCCAGTGTTGTTTGTGCCTGTAGCGGAACAGGCGGACATGTATGCATCAAATACAACGGGACAACTTATGCCATTAGTATATGCAGTGTTCCCTATTATTCCATGTACCCCGGCACCATCGATGCATACGCAACTGTTGACTGATAGCTAAATAATAATCCGTATAAAAGAATAACAACCCTTTTTTAGAGTTGGATTTTTGCAAAACAGGATTTTACACTGTTTATCCTTGTTTTAAAAAGCTCCATACCGAGCTTTTTTTATGTAAATTCGTTTTGATAAAATAACCAATTATTTTTTTGAACAGATGGCAAAGATCTTAATCATTGACGACGAAAAAAGTATCCGTAAAACATTGCGTGAGATTTTAGAATATGAAAAATACCAGGTGGATGAAGCTGCAGATGGAGTGGAAGGATTGGCGCTGATCCAAAAGGAAAAATACGACATTGTGCTGTGCGATATTAAAATGCCAAAAATGGATGGCATTGAAGTGCTGGATAAGATCATGCAGCTTTCGGCCGACATTCCGGTGGTGATGGTATCCGGGCACGGGAATATAGAAACGGCTGTAGAAGCGGTAAAAAAAGGCGCGTTTGATTTTATTGCAAAACCGTTGGATTTAAACCGGCTGTTGGTGACTATCCGTAATGCGATGGATAAATCCACGCTGGTAACGGAAACAAAAGTGCTGAAGAAAAAAGTGAGCAAAACATTTGACATGGTGGGCGAATCGAAAGCAATCATGCAGATCCAGGAAATGATAGAACGTGTAGCGCCAACAGATGCGCGCGTGCTGATCACCGGTGGCAATGGCAGCGGGAAAGAGCTGGTGGCACGCTGGCTGCATGAAAAAAGTAACCGTGCGGCTGCACCTTTGATCGAGGTGAATTGTGCCGCTATTCCGAGCGAGCTGATCGAAAGTGAATTGTTCGGGCATGAGAAAGGCGCGTTTACATCAGCGATCAACCAACGCAAAGGGAAATTTGAACAGGCGGAAGGTGGAACGCTTTTTATGGATGAGATCGGCGATATGAGCTTATCTGCTCAAGCGAAAGTACTCCGTGCCTTACAGGAAAATAAAATTACAAGAGTTGGCGGCGAGAAAGAGATAAAAGTAAATGTGCGCGTGGTTGCTGCTACCAATAAAGATCTGCAAAAAGAAATTGCAGCGGGAAATTTCCGGGAGGATTTATATCATCGCCTGAGCGTGATCCTTATCCATGTGCCATCACTGAATGAGCGGAAGGAGGATATTCCATTGCTTGCCGAGCATTTTTTGAAAATGATCTGTGAAGATCACGGCATGCCGCCAAAAGCATTTTCGAAGGATGCGATCAGGGAATTGCAAAAAATTAACTGGACAGGAAATATCCGCGAATTCAGGAATGTCGTGGAACGGCTGATCATCCTGTGTGATAAAACAATCACGGATAAAGATGTGATCGCGTATGCGCGGCCGCTGAAAGGCTGATACTGTTAATGACACAAATAAAAAAAGCTTCACAGAGAAATGGTGAAGCTTTTTTTATTTTATATATTTTCTAAAATAAATGCTTAGGCACAGCTGCTGAAAAACAGGTACAATATTTTTATTAATTCTTCGTTCTTCATTGTCTAAAAAAACTACAATGAAGCCACTCTCTACTTTATGCGTTGCTGCTGCAATGTTATTCCTGTTCAATGCCTGTAAAAGAGATAAGGATGCAACGCCTGTCCCTGCTGCTACAGCGACAACTTATGATAATTATTCGAATTTAAAGATCGGGAATTACTGGGTCTATCAGATGTACAACCTGGATACGATTGGAAACGTTGTTGGAATTGGCGAGATAGATAGCTGTTACGTGGAAAAAGATTCAATATTTAACGGGCACACATTTCAGAAAATTGTGGATGTAACCCTCACCGGAACGTCGGCTCCTCCATCTTCTTATTTTTATTTGTTGCGGGATTCACTTTCTTATACTGTGGATATGTGGGGAAAAATTATTTTTTCTTCTACTGATTTCAGCAGCTCGTTCAACCATTATTTTTCTATGACTGTGCCATTGGATACTTTTGCTGAAGTGCATAGTAATATGTTACCGGACATGGAATCGAAAGTGGTGCCTGCGGGATTTTTTAATACGCTGGATTTTAGAACAACGTACGATATGTATCCTCATTATTCTTATGGAACAGGAATCCGTTATGCATATTCGTGGTATGCTAAAAATATAGGTTTGGTGGCAAGGAGAGATCCGGCGGCTTATGCAACTACGGCATCATACGAAAGGCGGTTGATCCGTTATCACCTGAATTAACACAGGGTGCACGGAGGAAAAAAGAGTTCCAAGAGAAATTATAATGTATGGTTGAGCAACTTGCCGCTTTCGATCAGTTGCTGCAAATGTGGCTCATACACTACTTCTTTCATTAAGTTAATGTGCCCCATGTGGTGACAATCGGTTCCGAGGAATGAGATCATGTTTTGCTCGATCATCTTTTCCGCTACTTTTTTTGTAGGCATGGAATAATAACCGGTAAGCGAGTTGATGTTCATTTGCAGGAGCACACCTTTATCAATAAAATCCTGGTATTTTTCAAATTCCATGTGCCAGAAATTATACCGCTCAGGGTGCGCTAATACAGGAGTATAGCCTTGCAGCTGCAATTTAAAAATAACGTGGTATAAATTATCCGGAGGGTTTAAGTAAGATACTTCAAACAACAGATATTTTTTTTCGCCGAATGTGAGCAGTTTTTCATTTTCTATTTTACGCTCAAAATCGAAATCTACATAATACTCAGCTGCTGCAGAGAGGGCCAGGTTATTGCTGCTGCTTTTTAACTCTGCTTTTACCGGTTCCAGTCCGTCTAAAATTATTTCGGGTGTGTTGCGGTACCCGTCGCTCATAATGTGTGGCGTAGTAATGATCTTTGAATAACCCATTGCCTGCAGTTCGTTGATCATGTTAAGGCTATCGTCCAATCCTTTTGATCCGTCGTCTATATTTGGAACCAAATGAGAATGCATATCGCATTTCAATACCGATAAATCTACCGGTGTTTGAAGGCGCCTGTTTTTTTTGAAAATATCAAAGATTCCCATTTTGTTATTTTAGTGAGTAGCTAATAAAATAAAACAGTACAATTAATGAGCTGGAATCAAGATGCAAGAATCAAGAATCTGTATGTATGCTGTGTTATTGTACTGCGTATTGTATTGAAAAAACACAGCGAACTTTAAACTTTGAACTCTTTTATTTTAAACCATTCGAGTGTGTATTTTAATCCTTCCTCTATTTTCACCGCAGGCGCATATCCCAAAATGTTTTTTGCTTTGGTAATATCTGCCAGTGAATCCCGGATATCACCTGCACGCTCAGCGCGGTATGTTGGATTAACTGCAGAGCCGGTTAAATCTTTTAAGGTATTGATCAGTATGTTCAATGAAATACGATCACCTACGGCAATATTAAATACATCGCCCTGCGCATTGACAATTGGTGTAAGCATAGCTTTTACATTGGCCTGTACAGCGTTGGCAACAAATGTAAAATCGCGTGTTTGTTCGCCATCACCATTGATTGCCGGCGCCTGGTTGTTTAATAACGCATTTATAAATAACGGGATCGCAGCAGCATATTCGCCTTTCGGATTTTGTCGCGGCCCGAAAATATTAAAATAACGCAAACCTACAATTTCCATATTGTATGTTTTCGCAAAGATCTCGCCGTACAATTCATTTGTCATTTTTGAAACTGCGTAAGGTGAAAGTAACCTACCCACCTGGTGTTCCACTTTCGGGAGAATGGGACTATCTCCGTAAACGGAAGAAGAGCTGGCATATACTACCCGTTTTACTTTAGCATCGCGTGCAGCGATGAGCATGTTTACAAAACCGGTTGAATTGACATTGTGTGTTGCAATGGGATTTAAAATGGAGCGGGGGACAGAGCCCAATGCCGCCTGGTGAAACACATAATCGACGCCGGCGCATGCTTTGCTGCAATCATCGGGATTGCAGATGTCACCTTTAATGAATTGAAAGTTTGGTAATGAACGGAAAGGCTGAATGTTTTCCTCAAACCCGGTGGCAAGATTATCGAGCACCACTACTTTTCCGGCTTTGTAATTAAACAGGTATTCTACAATATTTGAACCGATAAAACCGGCGCCACCTGTTACTAAAAACGTTTTGCCGGTAATATCTGCTGTATGAAATGGAGTAGTGTACATGTCCGTTATTGAATTATCGTTTGGTGTATTGTTGTTCGTAATACTTTTTATAATCTCCGGAAGTAACATTGTTCAGCCACTCTTCGTTCTGAAGATACCATTCCACTGTTTTTTCCAATCCTTCTTCAAACTGTAATGATGGCGTCCAGCCTAATTCTTTTTGCAGTTTTGCTGAGTCGATCGCGTAGCGTAAGTCGTGACCGGCACGGTCTTTCACAAAGGTGATCAGCTTTGCGGATTCTCCTTCTGCACGATTTAATTTTTTATCCATTATTTTACATAATAAACGGATCAGGTCGATGTTGGTCCATTCGTTGTGTCCGCCGATGTTGTAGGTTGTTCCTGTTTTTGCATTGTGAAAAATGACATCGATCGCGCGTGCATGATCTTCCACAAACAGCCAGTCGCGGATATTTTCGCCTTTTCCATAAATCGGAATGGATTTATTATTCTTGATATTGTAAATGGAAAGCGGAATTAATTTTTCAGGAAAATGGTAGCTTCCGTAATTGTTGGAGCAGTTGGAGATCACTACATCCATGCCGTATGTATCGTGGTAGGCTCTTACAAAATGATCGGAGCTGGCTTTGGATGCAGAGTATGGGCTGTGCGGATCATATGCGGTTGTTTCTGTGAACATGCCGGTTTCTCCCAATGTTCCATACACTTCATCCGTGGAAACATGGTAAAAGCGATTGTTTGGAGAGGCTGCCCAATTTGCTTTTGCTGCATTTAGTAAATTTACGGTACCGATCACATTGGTCATTACAAATTCCAATGGATTGGAAATGCTTCTGTCTACGTGGCTTTCGGCGGCAAGGTGAATTACAGCATCAAATTTATGCGTGGCAAATAAATCGCTGATGAATGCTGCATCTACGATATCTCCTTTTACAAATGTGTAATTGGGCTTGTTTTCGATGTCCTTTAAATTCGCGAGATTACCTGCGTAGGTAAGCTTATCGAGGTTTACGATTTGGTAATCGGGATACTTATTTACAAATAAGCGAACTACATGTGATCCAATGAAACCGGCACCACCGGTGATTAATATCTTTTTCATACTATATCTGCTAAATACTGATTTTACTAATATACTAATCTGTGTTATCTACTAAATACAAATTAATACTAATATACTAATCTTTGTTTGTTATATTTCTAATGAACAGGTTCCATGTCAAGCATGGGATGGCAGCTTAAATTAACGAGTTGATTTTTTTCAGCACTGCAGCAAACTTTAAATTTTTGAACCTTGAACTATAAACTCCAATAATTCAAATTTTTAATTTTTCCTTTTAAAATTCCTTTGATGTCTACTAAAATTCCACCTTCCGAAAGGAGGGAGGTATAATATTTTTCATCAAGCGCTAAATAATCTTTGTGGTTCACGGCAACTACCACGGCATCGTATCCTTTACCAACGCTGCTTGTTAGCTCAAAACCGTACTCGTGTTTTAATTCTGCAGAATCCGCGTATGGATCAACAATATCTACATGTACGCCGAATGATTTAAATTCTTTGATTACATCTGCTACTTTTGAATTGCGGATGTCGCTCACATTTTCTTTGAAGGTAGCGCCCATCACCAATACGCGTGATTCGGAAATGTTTTTCTTGGCTGCAATTATTTTTTTAACGGTTTGTTTGGCTACATAAAAACCCATGGAATCGTTTACGTAGCGGCCCGAATTGATCACACGTGCATGGTATCCCAGCTCTTCGGCTTTGTAGGTTAAATAATACGGATCTACGCCAATGCAATGTCCACCTACCAAACCCGGCGAAAATTTAAGAAAATTCCATTTTGTCCCCGCTGCTTCGAGCACATCATACGTATTGATCCCGATGCGGCTGAAAATAATGGAAAGTTCGTTCATCAATGCAATGTTGACATCGCGCTGTGTGTTCTCAATAATTTTTGCTGCTTCTGCAACTTTGATGGATGCTGCTTTGTAGACGCCCGGCTCTACAATTATTTTATATGTTTCGGCAATTACTTCCAGTGATTCGTCATCGCATCCGGAAACAACTTTCAGGATTTTTGTGATCGTGTGCTCTTTGTCGCCCGGGTTGATACGCTCCGGGGAATAGCCCACTTTAAAATCGGTTTTAAATTTTAATCCTGATAATTCCTCCAGTACGGGAATGCAATCTTCTTCGGTACAACCGGGATATACTGTAGATTCATACACTACGTAGTCGCCTTTTTTTAGAGCTTTGCCTACCGAACGGGAAGCACCCAGCAGCGGTTTCAGATCCGGTAAATTGTGTTCATCAATGGGTGTAGGAACAGCAACAATAAAAAAATTGGCTTGTCGCAACACATCAATAGAAGCGGTAAATTCGATGTCGCAATTCTCAAAATCTTTCGCTTCCAGCTCCTGTGAAGGATCAACGTGGTTTTGCATCTTTTTTACACGTTCTTCGTTTATGTCGAACCCGATCACTTTTACTTTTTTTGCAAAAGCCAAAGCGATCGGTAATCCAACATAACCAAGTCCGATAACCGCAATTTTCGCTTCTTTGTTTTTTATTTTATCAATCATAAAGGAGATGTTAGATATCAGATATGAGATGTTAGATTTGATTGTTTAAATACTTAACATCTGATCCTTAAATTATAATGTTGCTTTTATTTTTTAATCAATTTTTATTTTTTTCTGCATGTGGACATTGGTAATCTGCACATCAGAAATCAATTTCAATTATCCTTTCCTGTTTTCTTTTCTCAAGGCATAAATGCGCTCAATAATGTCCACTACTTTTAATCCTTCCATGGCATTTGTAGTTATGGCTGTTCTGCCTTTCAGCGTATCAATTACATTCTCTATTACCTGCGGATGGTTGTTGGCGGAGCCTTTGTAAGCGCCATAATCATTTGCTTCATTGGTAGGTGCTAAATCCGGCAAGGTGTAATCTTTGATGCTGCATTGTTCTACCTGGTCCATGTATTGTCCGCCTACTTTTACGCTTCCTTTGCTGCCGATGATGGTAAGGCTGCTTTCGAGGTTGCTGTTCCAAACGGCTGTTGAATAGTTGATGCTGCCCATTCCGCCGTTCAGGAAATTAAAATTCACAAATCCGCTGTCTTCAAAATCCGTAAGTGCGGCATGGTTAAAATCATTAAACTTTGCCTGTATGTCTTTCAAGTCACCAAACAGCCAGTACATGATGTCGATGAAATGTGAGAATTGTGTGAAGAGCGTTCCTCCATCCAGCTCCTGGGTACCTTTCCAGCCGCCTTTTTTATAATAGCGTTCATCGCGGTTCCAGTAGCAATTGAGCTGCACCATGTACACGTCGCCGATGATCTTATTTTCCACAATGTTTTTTAACCAGATGGAAGGCGGTGAAAAGCGGTTTTGCATCACACAAAATACATTTTTATTGACGCGTAACGCTTTAAAAATAACAGCTTCACAATCGGCTTTGCTTAATGCCATTGGCTTTTCACACACAATGTGCTTGTTGGCTTCCAGGGCTGTTAATGAATGTTGGGCATGCAATCCGTTGGGGGTACAAATATTTATGACTTCCACTTCCGGATGCACAGCCAGCATTTCTTCCATAGAGGAATAAAAATCTTCTTTCAGCTCCGAAAGTCCCAGTTGTTCTTTTGACGCCACATCACAAACAGCTACCAGCTCTGCTTCCGCATTTCTGCGGATCATTTCGGCATGGCGCTTTCCAATATGGCCTTGCCCGATGACTGCAAATTTTATTTTATTATTAGAGTTCAAAGTTCAACGTTTAAATTTCAAAGTTGCTGTGTGTAAAAAATATTCAAAGCAACTTAAGTGATTGTATTATTTTATGGAAATTTTTTATTCAACTAACCGCTATCTTTTTTTCAATCCTTATTCCTGAATTCTAAATCAATTAATTTCGTAATCTTTCCATTTTCCAATTTGTATTTTTCTTTGCTTTCTTCACATTCTGCGATCCCGTGTGCATCAAATTTTAAACGGTGTCCGTATTCGCTGATCCAGCCCATTTGTTTGGCAGGATTTCCTACCCATAATGAATAAGGCTGTACATTTTTTGTAACTACAGCACCTGCACCAATAAAAGCATATTCGCCAATATTATGTCCGCATACGATAGTTGCGTTGGCACCAATAGATGCACCTTTGCCTACATGTGTTTTTGCATATTCGTTTTTGCGATTGATAGCGCTGCGCGGGTTGATCACATTGGTAAACACCATGGATGGGCCTAAAAATACATCGTCATCACAGGTAACGCCGGTGTAAATGGAAACATTGTTTTGCACTTTTACATTTCTTCCTAATACAACCTCCGGCGAGATCACCACATTTTGCCCGATGTTGCAATTTTCACCCAGCACACAATTGGGCATGATGTGCGAAAAATGCCAGATCTTCGTGCCTTTCCCGATGGTACAGCCGGTGTCGATGATGGCGGTTTCGTGTGCGAAGTATTCCATTTTAGTTTAGAGTTATGGGTTTACTGTTTTGAGTTCTGTGTAATTACTTTGTTCTTTCTGTGTGTTGAGTTTTTTCGTTCGTGGTGTTTATTTTGTATTTACGCGGTCTTTGTATTTTTCTCCTTTTATATTTGTTTTATTTAAATAGGAGATTAGCCCGTTTATCATTTTTCCTATATCATCTGAAAGCTTGTACAACTCTTCAAATTGTTCTTTCGTAATGTACTCTTGGTCAAAAGCTCTGTATAATTGCGATCTGACTTCGGCAGAAGAAGCCTTTGAGATTCCAAGAAACTGAATAAACTCAATTCTTCCACCTCTTTCAAATCCTTCGGCGATATTGTCCATGGTAGAACCGCTTGATCTGCGAATCTGACTTTTTTAATCATAATCAGTTGAAAACGGTTTTACATTGGTGATCCCGTAAATACTTTTTGAAAGAACGCGCGCCTGTTGCCAGGCTGTAATATCTTCAAACTTTTTTATTGTCGCCATACAAGAATTAAACAAATCCAAATACAAAACTCACACACAGAACATCAAACTCAAAACACCAAATACCAAACTTTTAAAACTGCCTGTGCTCCGTTTTGTTCAATTCTTCTTTTGATAACGATTTAAAATAATCATAAGTGATCTTTAATCCTTCAGCACGTTCTACTTTTGGTTCCCAGCCTAAAATAGCTTTTGCTTTGGTGATGTCCGGTTTGCGTTGTTTCGGATCATCCTGTGGCAATGGCAGGGAAATTAATTTTTGTTTTGTACCTGTTAATTTGATGATCTCTTCACCAAATTCTTTGATCGTGATCTCGCTGGGATTACCAATGTTCATTGGCTGAACATAATCACTCATCAGCAAACGGTAAATGCCTTCCACCAAATCGTCTACATAACAGAATGAACGGGTTTGTGAACCATCGCCAAACATGGTGAGGTCTTCTCCGCGTAATGCCTGGCCAATGAATGCCGGTAATACACGGCCATCGTTGAGGCGCATGCGTGGCCCGTAGGTGTTGAAAATACGAATGATGCGGGTTTCCAGTCCATGGTGTGTATGGTATGCCATTGTGATGGCTTCCATAAAGCGTTTTGCTTCGTCGTAAACGCCACGTGGGCCAACAGTATTTACATTGCCCAGGTACTCTTCTGTTTGCGGATGTACCAGCGGATCGCCGTACACTTCGGAAGTAGAGGCAACAAGGATGCGTGCTTTTTTTACACGTGCCAGGCCTAATAAATTATGAGTTCCGAGCGAGCTTACTTTTAATGTCTGGATCGGGATTTTTAAATAATCGATGGGAGATGCCGGCGATGCAAAGTGCAGGATATAATCCAGCTCGCCGGGAATAAACACAAATTTGGAAACATCGTGGTGATAAAATTCGAAATGTTCAAGCTTCATCAAATGCTCAATGTTTTTCAGGTCGCCGGTAATTAAATTATCCATCCCGATCACATGATATCCTTCTTTGATAAAACGGTCGCAAAGATGTGAGCCTAAAAAACCTGCAGCACCTGTTATTAAAATTCGTTTCATATATGTTATTCGTTTATCTTTTCTTATGTTTTGTATTGCCCCGAAAACCGAAAACGCCTTTTAAAACTCTTCGTTAAAAAACGGTTCATTTTTTATTTTACATTTTCCCGGCCAATGCTGTAATAGGTGTAGCCAAGCTCTTTCATCTGGTCGATGCCGTATAAATTACGGCCATCGAAGACCACTTTGTTTTTTAACAGGGAGCTTACTTTGTCAAAATCAGGTGTACGGAACAATCCCCATTCGGTTGCAATTACTAATGCATCCGCATCGCGCAAAGCATCGTATTCATCTTTTGCATAGCTGATCACATTGCCTTTCAGCGACTGTACATTGTTCATTGCTTCGGGATCATAAGCGGTAACGGATGCACCTGCACCAATGAGCTCATCGATCAGGTACAAAGCCGGAGCTTCCCGAATATCGTCGGTATCCGGCTTGAACGCCAATCCCCACAATGCTATTTTTTTGCCTTTTAAATCGTTGTTGAAATGTGCTTTGATGCGCGGGATAATGATGGTTTTTTGCCTGTCATTCACCTCCATTACAGCATCTAATATTTTGAAATCGTATTTTGCTTCGGTGGCTGATTTTGCTAATGCCTGCACATCTTTCGGGAAGCAGCTTCCGCCGTAACCGATTCCAGGAAACAGGAAACGCTTGCCAATCCGTTCGTCGGAGCCAATGCCAATGCGCACCGAATCGACATCAGCTCCGAGCAATTCACACAAATTAGCGATCTCGTTCATGAAGGTGATCTTAGTTGCTAAAAATGCATTGGCAGCGTATTTGGTGAGCTCAGCAGATTTTTCATCCATGAAGATGATGGGATTTCCCTGGCGGACATAGGGTTTGTACAGTTCTTCCATTGTTTTGCGCGCTTTCTCGGAAGAAGTTCCGATCACAACTCTGTCGGGTTTTAAAAAATCATCTACAGCAAAACCTTCGCGTAAAAATTCAGGATTGGAAACAATGTCAAATTCCACTTTCGCATTTTTTGCCATTGCTTCCCGCACTTTATCAGCTGTTCCAACAGGTACGGTACTTTTATCTACAATTACTTTGTAATCTTTAATGATCTTTCCGAGGTCGTTTGCAACACCCAGGATGTAGCTCAGGTCGGCAGACCCATCCTCACCCGGAGGTGTGGGCAATGCCAGGAAAATAATTTTTGCTTTTTCGATGGCAGCAGCAAGGTCGGTAGTAAAAGTTAAGCGGCCCTGTTTGATGTTTCGTTCAAACAGCACATCGAGGTGAGGTTCGTAGATGGGAACAATTCCCGCCTGCATTTTTTTTACTTTTTCTTCATTGATGTCAACGCAAATTACGGTATTCCCGGTTTCTGCAAGGCATGTGCCTGTTACCAATCCTACATATCCTGTTCCTACTACTGCTATATTCATAAAATGAATTTGAAAATTTATTAATTTGAAAATTTTGTGATACGATCACGTCCTTCGACAAGCTCTGGTTAACAGAACTTTTCTAAAGTTTTAAACTTTAGAAAAGTTTTTATGTTGAATTATTTATTTACAAATTCCAGCACAGAAGCTGTAATGTAATTTAGTGTTTCTGCATCTAATTCGGTATGCATCGGCAATGATACTACGGATGCGCACAATTGCTCGGTTACCGGGAAATCGCCTTCTTTGTAACGCGGATCGAGATATGCTTTTTGCAAATGCAATGGGATCGGGTAATAGATCATTGCCGGAATATCGCGTGAAGCTAAAAATTCGCGTAAGGCGTTTCTGTCTACCCCGTTCAGTTGCAGTGTGTATTGATGAAAAACGTGTGTGGAATATTTCGCACGTTCAGGTGTTTTTAATTTTGGATTGTTTGCAAATGCTTTGTCATAGGTAGCTGCAGCGATGTTACGTGCAGTGGCATAATTATCAAGATCGCGTAATTTGATGCGCAGGATCGCCGCCTGGATGCTATCAAGGCGGGAGTTCACACCAATGGAATCGTGGATGTATTGTGCGGATTGTCCGTGATTGGCAATGATGCGGATCTTAGCTGCCAGTGCGTCATCATTGGTAAACAAAGCGCCACCATCGCCGTAGCAGCCTAAATTTTTAGATGGAAAAAACGAGGTGCAGCCAACAGTACCAATCGTTCCGGCTTTTTGTTTTTTGCCATCGGCATATAAATATTCAGCACCAATTGCCTGTGCGGTATCTTCGATCACATACAAATTGTGTTTTTTTGCGAGCGCCATCATGGCTTCCATGTTGGCGCACTGCCCGAATAAATGCACCGGCACGATCGCTTTTGTTTTCGGCGTAATTGCTTTTTCGATGGCGTTGATGTCGATGTCGAATGTATTGGGGATCACATCCACCAGTACCGGTTTTAAACCAAGCAGGGCAATCACTTCGGCTGTTGCCACATAAGTAAAATCCGCTGTAATGATCTCGTCGCCGGGTTTCAGGTCCAGCGCCATCATGGCAATCTGTAATGCATCGGTACCATTAGCGCAGGGGATCACATGTTTTACACCCAAATATGCTTCCAGCTCTGCCTGGAATGATTTTACTTCCGGGCCATTGATAAATGCGGTATTGTTGAGTACATTCTGGATGGCAGCATCCACTTCAGGTTTTATTTTTTCGTATTGACTTTTGAGGTCAACCATCTGTATTTTTTTGGCTAATTTTTCCATGATTTTAGTGTTGATTTTAAGAATGCGAATATAAGCAAAATTAACATATTGGGCGGGCAATTTTAGGGCATTTAATTCGTTAAAAAAATGTATATTTGACAATTATTTTTGATCATGAAAAAAATCTATCTTTTTTTTGCAGTTGCTTATCTTTTTACTGTACGTGCACATGCGCAGGTAAGCATTAAGGATTCCTCTATTTTTACGCCACTGGTGGGCATTTCCTATGGTTATTATTTGCCAGCCGGCGATATGGTAAAGCGTTTCGGGCCTAATTCCGCGCTGCAGTTAAATGTGGAGATGAAAACCCGTTTTAACTGGATTTTGGGTGTCAACGGCAGCTTCCTGTTCGGCAACAAGATCAAGGAGCATATTTTTGACAGTATAGCAACGGTAGATGGCGACCTGATCAGCCGTAGCGGTGAGCTGGGTGATGTGCGTCTTTTTGAGCGCGGTTTTACCGTTTCCGGAACATTAGGAAGGCTGATCTACTTCAAAAAACCGAACCCTAATTCGGGGATCCGTGTGGACCTGGGTTTTGGTTTTATGCAGCACAAGATCAGGATCGAAACGATCGGAAACAATGTGCCGCAAATGGATAAGAATTACAAGAAAGGATACGACCGTTTATCGAATGGTTTTTTACTTACCGAAAGCGTTGGATATATGTATTTGAGCAATAACCGCCTGGCAAATGCTTATTTTGGTTTTGATTGTATGCAGGGCTTTACACAAAACCGCCGCAGCTATGATTACGACTTAATGAAGCAGGATACTCATAAACGCATTGATATATTATTTGGTGCAAGGGTTGCCTGGCTGCTGCCGTTGTATAAAAAAGCGCCGAAAGAATTTTATACCTACTAGAATCCGCTAAGGTTGCCATTTTTAGAGGGCGATTCGTATATGAAATTACTTTACAACATATCCCTTTATAGTTATTTATTGCTGATCCGGATCGCATCTGTATTCAATGCGAAAGCTAAATTGTGGATTACGGGCCGCAGACACATCCTTGACGAAATAAATACACGCTTTACTGAAAATAAAGCACCGCTGGTGTGGTTCCATTGCGCTTCCCTGGGGGAGTTTGAACAGGGCCGGCCGCTTATTGAACGCTATAAAAAGCAGTATCCGGATCATAAAATCCTCCTTACTTTTTTTTCTCCTTCGGGATACGAGATCCGGAAAAATTATGCCGGTGCGGATTACATTTATTACCTGCCGCTGGATACGGCGCACAATGCCCGCTTGTTTATTGATGTTGTAAAACCGGTTGCTGTGTTTTTTGTAAAATATGAATTCTGGTTCAATTACCTGGATGAATTGAGCGAGCGCAAAATTCCGACATATTTAGTGAGTGGCATTTTCAGGAATGATCATTATTTTTTTAAGCCGTATGGTAAATGGTTCCGCAACCAGCTGAGCAGTTTTTCGCATTTTTATCTGCAGGATGTGCAATCGGAACAATTGCTCAACAGGATAGGATATAAAAATACATCCGTGAGCGGGGATACGCGTTTTGACCGTGTAAATGAAATTGCAAAAAATGTAAAGGAGATCGACCTGGTGAAACAATTTGCAGGAAACGGAAAAGTAATGATCGCAGGAAGCAGTTGGGAAGAGGATGAAAAATTAATTGCAAGTGTGAAATTTGATTTCAAGCTGATTATTGCACCGCATGAAATTGATGAAAGGCACATTCATTCCATTGAATCGGAATTTGCCGTAAAAGCGGTTTGTTTGCGCTATTCAAAAGCAAATTCAGAAAATATTACTACTGCGCAAGTGCTTATCATTGATAACATCGGGATGCTTTCTTCATTGTATCAATATGGTACTATTGCCTTTATAGGCGGTGGATTTGGAAAAGGGATCCACAATATTTTAGAAGCGGCTACTTTTGGTTTGCCGGTGATCTTCGGCCCTAATTATGAAAAATTTACGGAAGCAAAAGAACTGATCAAACTGGGCGGTGCATTTGTAGTTTCAGGAGTTTCTGAATTAGAAAAAACACTTGCTTTGCTGAGTGATGAAGCTGTTTTGAAAACTGCATCACACATTTCCAGGTATTATGTGGAGAGCAGGGTAGGGGCTTCGGACAGGATTTTGGAGGATGTGAAGATGGATGTTTGATATTAGATATTGGATGTTAGATGCTGTGTGTTGCAGTAAACGCAAAACTGATCGTAGGTTTATGTTTTCTTTTGTGGTTTTTAATGCTTTATCTTTTTCAACAAACTTTCCTTCACACCGTTTTCCCATTCTTCCTTTAAAATACTTAAAATGATGCTGTCGCGGCGTGTTCCATCGACTTTGATTACGTTTTTACGCAGGATGCCTTCCACTGTACAGCCAATTCCTTTCATAGCTGCAATGCTGCGTGCATTGTTATTATCTGCACGAAATTCCACGCGCTCCATTCCCATTTTTTCGAATGCAAAACTTAATAATAAAAATTTGCAGTGTGCATTCAGGCCGCTTCCCTGTGTAGCTTTGCTGTACCATGTATACCCAAGCTGCAGTGTTGATTGGTTTAGTTGAATATCGTAAAAACGGGTACTGCCAACAAATTGTTTGGAACGTTTATCAAACACAATAAAAGGATATTCTTTTTTACCGGCATGTGCTTCCATGGCAAGCTGAATGTATTTTTTTAACCGTTCATCGCTGCCACCCTGTATCAATGAATATTTCCAGATCTCAGGCTCGTTCAATGCGATGGGAAGCAGCAGCGCATGGTCTTCTGTTTTTAAAGGACGAAGCAGAACGGTGTCGTTTTCGAGAATGTATTCTTCGTTGAAATTCATATCGGATATTAGATGTTGGATGTTTGATACACACTCAAACACTGATTCGTAAATTCCTGCCCGAATAGTTCAGGCGGGCGTTTTTTATTCGTTAACTGTACCCACAATCTCCATTAATTTATTTACTGTATTCCAGTTGCGGGTAGTGGCCGATACTTTTAATTTGTTTTCGAAAAATTTATTAGAAAGCTTGGTTTCACCGTAACTTTCGGGACAGTGAATGAAAATTTCCTTTCCCATTACAACAAACTGATCGGGCAGAAAATTTAATTTTTGTATACTTTCTGTATTTGTTTTTTCAGGTATTTCCGACAAAAATGTGACATGTAATTTCTCCGTATTGATCTTTTTATCCTTCAGGAACGGGTTTGTTTTTATAACAGCAGCAAGCTCATCGGCCAATCGTATAATTACAGGTACTTCAAAAGAATATTGTTTTAAAATAGCTTCTTCAATTTTTTTTGCGAGCGCCGTGCCTGATAATTTTGTTTCCGTTTTAAATACCACATTTCCACTCTGGATGTAAGTTATAATGTCTTTAAATTTTAATCCTTCGTAAAGCGTTTTCAGGTCGGCCATCAGGATTTTTTTCTGCCCGCTGACGTTGATACCTCTCAGGATGGAAATGTATGTTTTCATAGGAATGTGTTTGTCTGGCAAAGATACGCTTTGATCCTGAAAATCAACCGATTTGTTGTTTTTGCCGGATTATTTACCGATCTTTAATTAAGGTAAAATTTAATCTTTAATTAACGCTTCCGGGCAATTGGTAATAATAACATAAATTATGCTAAATGCCTTTTCAGTAATGCCTGCCTAATTTTGTTTCAGGAAATAAATTTATTCCCGGAAGGGATAAAGCTAAGCAAACAGAAAGTGAATATCCTAAAGGAATTATCAGTAATGATAAGAATCCTTAACCGCTTCAATAAAATAAATATAAATTTTATTAAGCATGAAACAATTTTTTACAAACGGGATACTGTCCGTCATTTTTTTTCTGCTTTATTTTACTTTCGAAGCAGGCTCGCAGACATTGATCATGAACGAGGTTTCTAATGGCCCGGCCGGAAACCAGGAATATGTGGAGTTTGTGGTGGTAAGCAATACCATTACATACGATTGCGGAAGCACCACACCTCCCTGTATTGATATACGCGGTTGGATCTTTGATGATAACAGTGGTTACCACGGCGCCAGTGGAGTTGCAACAGGTGCGGTGCGTTTTTCTCAAAATACATTGTGGTCCTGTGTGCCTGTAGGTACAATTATCCTGATCTACAATAACGGTGACCGGAACCCTGCTATTCCCGCAGATGATCTTTCGCTCAGTGATGGAAATTGCCGGATTATAGCGCCGCTGAATAGTACGTTGTTTGAATCCAATTCTGTTACACCCGGAGCAATTGCCTGTTCATATCCTGCTACAGGATGGACTTCGGGTGGAAATTGGAACAATACGCTATTGGCAAATGCCGGTGATTGTGCACGTATTGTAAACCTTGCCGGCTGCGAGGTTTTTTCCGTTTGCTGGGCGAGTGATAATTCCAATAACCTCATTTATTTTTCGGGATCAGCTGCTCAGAAAGTATATTATTTTAACAATGGAAACCCTACGGTGCAATCCAACTGGAGCTCAGGCAGTGCCAGCCCTTCGCCTGGATTGCAAACTCCCGGTGCGCCGAACAATGCAGCCAATGCCTCTTACATTGCACAATTCAATAACGGTTGTGTTCCCATTACACCAATCAATGTTACTGCTACAGCCGTAAATGCAGGCTGTATATGCAACGGATCGGCAACAGCAGCAGCCAGCGGCTCCATTGGCGGGTATACGTATATCTGGTACGATGCTTCCTATAACCCCATCGGGCAAACAGCAGCAACGGCTACGGGGCTTTGCGCAGGAACCTATCATGTGATCGCGCACTCGTCCATCGGTTGTACCGATACAGCCAGCGTTACATTAACATCCACATCTACCAGCAGTGTTACTGCTAATGCAGCTGTTGTTTGCCAGGGACAAAGCGCTTCGCTTACTGCTACACCATCGGCGGGCGGTGGCACATATTCCTGGATGCCGGGCGGACAAAGCACACAAACCATTTCTGTAAGTCCTGCGGCTACCACTACCTATACGGTTACTTATACGTTAGCCGGATGCAGTAGTACAGCAACATCAACGGTTACTGTTACTCCCTTGCCAGCGATCGCGGTGAGCTCGCCAACTGTTTGTGCAGGACAAATTGCTGTGCTGACAGCATCGGGCGGAACGAGCTATTCCTGGAGCACAGGAGCAACAATTAACCCCCTGGGTGTTACTCCGGCATCTACAGCTACTTATACTGTAACCGGTACAAACGGCGGATGTTCCAACACAGCAATATCAACAGTTACCGTAAATCCGGTTCCGGTTGTAACAGTAAACAGTGCAACCGTTTGCCCCGGAAGCAGCGCATTATTAACCGCTTCCGGAGCCATAAGCTATACATGGTCTACCGGTGATGTTACAAATCCGGTTACCGTTGCACCGGTATCTACTACCAGCTATACCGTAACCGGAACGGCTGCAGGCTGCAGTACAATTGCTGTTTCAACAGTTACTGTCAGCCCGGCTACAATTGTTAATGTAAATTCTCCAACGATCTGCATCGGGCAAACCGCAAATTTAGCTGCGGGTGGAGCAAGCTCTTATACCTGGAGTGCCGGTGTAACGGTAACAGGTGCAAACACCGCAAGTGTCAGCTCTGCTTCAACCACATCGTACACTGTAACGGGTACCACAGCGGGTTGTACAGGTACAGCGGTAGCAACTGTTACTGTAAATCCTTTGCCGGTGATCAGCATAAATTCGGATACGATTTGTGCAGGGCAGGCGGCAACATTAACAGCGACTGGTGGTACAACCTATGCCTGGAATACAGGAACGACTATAAATCCATATACTGTTTCTCCTTTATCAACTACAACTTACACGGTAACGGGCACTAATGTTGGTTGTTCGGCTACAGGCACAAGTACGGTTACAGTTAATCCCGTTCCGGTAATTATTGTAAACTCCACTACCATTTGCCCTGGCAGTAGCGCTTCGTTGAGCGCAAGCGGTGGTAGCTCTTATACCTGGTCGGCAGGCACAACAATAACCGGTGTAAACACTGCAACGGCTTCACCAGCAGTTACCAATACTTATACTGTAACCGGAACAACTGCAGGGTGCTCCTCAACAGCTGTTTCAACAGTTACTGTAAATCCTGCAACAGTAGTTACGGTAAATTCGCCGGCTATTTGTAATGGACAAACGGCAAATTTATCAGCCAGCGGAGCTGATTCCTATACATGGAGCGCAGGCCCGGCAGTAACCGGTACAGGTACTGCAACGGTTGCGCCATTGACTACAACATCCTATACGGTAACCGGTACCACAGCGGGTTGCAGCGGCACCGCAGTGGCAACGGTAACTGTAAATCCGTTGCCTGTAATCAGTATAAACCAAGATACGATTTGTGCAGGGCAGGCTGCAATGCTAACAGCGGCTGGCGGTACAACCTATACCTGGAACACAGGGTCGTTGGCAAATCCACTAACGATATCACCAGCGGCTACTACTACTTACACTGTAACGGGAACAACAGCAGGCTGTTCAGGCACTGCAACAGCAACTGTTACAGTTATGCAGGCACCGGTAGTTACAGTAAATTCTGCAACGGTTTGTCCTGGAAGCACAGCTACGCTTACCGCTGCGGGTGCAGCAACTTATACATGGTCAACTGGCGCAGGCATAAACTCAATAACCGTTGCACCACTTTCCAATACAACGTATACCGTAACAGGAACAACTACGGGTTGTTCAGCTTCTGCTGTTTCCACGGTAACTTTGCATACGGTTTTGCCTGTAAATACAGGTGCGGACGATTCTGTTTGCTTTGGCGGAAATATACTGTTAGCAGCCAATCCAAATGTTGCCGGTTTTTCTTACAGTTGGTCACCGATCGCAGGTTTAAACAATGCCAATATATATAATCCAACTGCTAGTCCATCGGCAACAACCACGTATGTTGTAACAGTTATTGATACAAATGCCTGTAATGCCAGCGATAGTGTTACCGTTTATGTTGACCCGCAATTATCAATAGCAATGAGCAGCACGCCGGTTTTGTGCAATGGCGGTACTAGCGGACAGGCAAGTGTTATTGCATCGGGAGGATCGGGTATTTATTCTTATTTATGGACCAGTAATGATGTGACTGCAACAATTCATGAAGGCGCAGGAACCTATGCTGTTGTTGTATCCGATTCATGGGGCTGCAACAGCACTGATAGTATAACTATTACCGAACCCGCTGCTTTAGCTGCAAGCTCGGTATCTGTTAATGCCACTTGTGCCGGTGTTTGTAACGGAACAGCCACTGCATCTGCAACAGGCGGTACAACGGGTGCAACAGGTTATTCCTATTTGTGGAATACCAGTCCGCCCCAAGCAACCGCAACCGCAACAGGGCTTTGTGCGGGAACCTACGCGTGTACGGTAAAAGATTTAAACAATTGTTCGGTTGTTACCATTGCCACAATCACAGAACCGGAGCCGCTTTTAATTGATAATATGCCCGTACAGAACGCCTGTCCGGGTGGAATGGTAACGCTTAATGCTACTGTTCATGGTGGAACAGGCGCTTACACGTATAGCTGGACTCCTGCAACAGGATTGAGTGACCCGTCAATTAATAATCCTGTTGCAACCACTGCAGTTACAACAGTTTATACAGTGCATGCTGCGGATGAGAATGGTTGTAGTGCCAATGCACCGGTAACGGTGGCTGTAAATCCGCCTTTAGCGGTTGTAACACAAAATGGTGCATCGGTTTGTCCGGGCAATTCAACGATACTTTCCGCAACTGCATCCTTCGGCTCTATCACAGGTTATACCTATGCATGGCTGCCGGCAGCAAGCTTAAATAATGCGGCTTTGCAATCGCCGCAAGCCACACCTGCCGTTACAACAACGTATACCGTTACTGCTACTGATGCCTGTTCATCTACCGCTACTGCAACGGAAACCGTTACCGTATTGCCTTTGCCAACGCCTGTATTGACGGCTGATATACGGTCGGGCTGTGCTCCGTTATGTGTAGCGTTTACAGATACTACCGGCATTACACCGGGCACAATTACAAATTGGAACTGGACTTTTGGTGATGGAGAAACGGGTATGCTACAAAGCACTTCGCACTGTTATCCGAATGACGGATCGTACGCTGTTGCGTTAACAGTAACAGGTGCAAATGGCTGCTCGAATACAGTAATGCAAAACAATTATATACAGGTATTTCCGTTGCCGGAAGCAGCTTTTACAAGCGATGTTACGGAAGCAAACCTGTTTGATCCGACCATTCATTTTATAAATGAAACAAGCGGCGCCGTTTCCTATAACTGGAATTTTGGGGATGCATTAACATCCACACAGGTAAATCCATCGCATACGTATGGCGATGCAGATACTTATCCCGTATGGCTGGTTGCGGCAACTGATAAGGGTTGTACCGATAGTGTAAATCACATGATCGTGATCCAGGGGGAATTTACTTTTTATGCGCCCAATGCTTTTACACCGAACGATGACCTGATCAATAATGTGTTTTTGCCAAAAGGCATGGGCTGGGATCCGGATAAATACGAGCTGATGGTGTTTGACCGTTGGGGAAATTCCTGCTTTGAAACAAAGGATGTGAACAAGGGCTGGAACGGTATTGTAAAAAACGGAAGCGAAGTGGCACAAATGGATGTGTACGTTTGGAGAGTGGTGCTATGGGATGTATTTGGTAAAAAGCATTCATACACGGGAACGGTTACTATTGCTAAATAATCCAGTAGTTCATTTGTTCAAGCTCATGTATGGGTTGAATACTATTGCCGTACTCATATTTAAATCTGGGTTATTATTTAAACTTTACCCTGCTTTGGCTGTCAAATTTTGAAAAAAATACGTTTATGAAATCAGGACAAGTTTGCTGGTTTGAGATCCCTGTTATAAAGTTGGACAGGGCCATTCATTTTTACTCTGCAATTTTAAATGTGAAGATCGAAAAAATGAAGATCCTGGATAAAGACAACGGGATTTTTAAAAAAGAAAATCATCACATCGGTGGAGTGTTGGTTGAAAAAGAAGGACATACTTCCGGCAAAGGGCCGATGATTTTTTTCTTTGTGGTGGGATTATCGGATGTGCTGATCAATGTGACAACACTTGGCGGGAAAATTATTACTCCCAAAACATTGATCCGTCAGATGGACGACAAAGGTAATTCCATTATTGCAAAAAATATGATCGATGGCGATACAGGCTATTTTTCAGAAATAGAAGATTGCGAAGGAAATGTGCTGGGCCTGTATTCGAATAGTTGATTATAAATAAGTTCAAAAGTTTAAAGTTTGCTGTATGTTCGGTAACTGTCTGCTAACAACTATCTACAAACGACTAACTGCTACTTTCGCTGATAATGAATTTTCCAGTTCAGCACCCAATTAGCACCTTCATCCATTGACGATTCCCAGTTCCAGTCGAATTGATCCTTTGTAATATTATAAAAGATCATCCGCTGCATTATTTTTTTTCCGGCAGGATTTAATCCTGTTCGGTTCAGCTGCATTTTTCCATCTTTAAATTCACCTGTAAAATCAAGGTAAGCGCCGGCATTATCGACCCAGGTTTGCTGCCATTTTTTTAGCTGCGGGTTGTAAACCGACCAGCTGCTGCCTGTATATTTATTTGCCGGATCATTAAAATGTTCCTGTATCACACAATTGCCAAACGGTTTTGTGATGCTGTTGGTTGCGTGGGATGTATCATTATAGGTTAAGTTCCAGTCGCCCAGCCAGAAATCAAATTGAGCTGCTTCCGGTGCAGAGCAGGGTGTGGCATTTTGCGAAAATACAGGTGTCGACATAAGCAGGATGATCAGGATAAATAAACGATTTTTCATTTCCGTAATTTTGATCAATAATAAGGAGATCAGCGTTTTTCAAAAGGTTTTATTCTATAAATGGCGCCTTTGGCGGATGGATGGTAACCTGTAAATAACTTTTAATTAAAATAAGCGATTATTTCGTTATTTTTCAAGTCAATATCTAAAAACGTATTTATGGGAAATAACACTACAAAACCATCGTCCTTAATTGTCCTCATCTCTGTTTTCTTTTTCTGGGGATTTGTTGCTGCCAGCAATGATATCCTGATCCCCGTTTTTAAAGAAAAGCTAAATCTCGAGCAATGGCAATCACAGATGATCTCTTTTGCATTTTACGTAGCATACACCGTTGGTTCCATTATTTATTATATTATTTCCAAATCGTCGGGGCGTGATATTTTAAATCGTATCGGTTATAAGAACGGCATTGCGCTGGGGTTGGTGATCTCTGCCTGCGGTACCTTGCTGTTTATTCCTGCAGCAAATACGGCTTCATTTCCATTGATGATCTCCGGCTTATTTATTGTCGGTTTGGGTTTTTCCTTGCAACAAACCGCCGCCAATCCATTGGCAATAGTTATGGGTGATCCACGCAAAGGTTCGCAACGATTGAGCTTGGCAGGTGGCGTTAATAATTTCGGGACCACTATCGGGCCGCTGCTGGTGAGCTTTGCGATCTTCGGATCGGTTGCTGTTGGAGGCGCATCCAGTACGCTGAGCATTGAAAATATAAAAATCCCTTATTTGATCTTAGGCGCTGCTTTTTTAATTGTTGCTGTTATCTTTAAATTTTCTTCCATCCCTGATAAAATAGAATCCATCAATGATGATGAGCAACCGGAACCGGGCTTAACAGAACGGAAAAGTGCGTTAAAATATCCGCAGCTGGTGTTGGGGATGATCGCTATTTTCGTATATGTTGGTGTGGAAGTTTCAACGGCGAGTAACCTCCCCGAATTTATGAAACAGCATTTACATATTCCAACAGATAAGATCGCACCCTTTGTTTCGTTGTTCTGGGCAAGCCTTATGATCGGCCGCTGGACCTCCTCCGTTGGCGCTTTTGATCTGAAAGCCGGCACAAAAGCAGTGTTAAAATTTCTGATGCCTTACATTGCATTCGCTGTGTTTTTAGGCGTCAATAAAATTGCCAATCACGACCTTACACCATTTTATATTTATGTATTTGTGATCGTTGCGCTGATTGCCGGTGATATGCTGAGCAAAGGAAATCCGGCGCGACAGCTCCTTATTTATTCCTTTTTCGGAATCACCGCATTGGTCATTGGCATGCTGGCCGACGGAATGGTCAGTGTCTATGCATTTATAAGTGTTGGTTTGTTTTGCAGTACTTTGTGGCCTTGCATTTTTACACTTGCTATTGCCGGATTGGGAAAACATACCAACGAAGGCTCAGGGTTTTTAATTATGATGATCATGGGAGGTGGCTTTATCAGCTTGTTCCAGGGCATTTTGGCCGGCAATGGTTTGCTGGGAATTCAATTCAGCTACATCGTAGGTGTTGCGTGTTTTGCATACCTCGCATTTTATGCATGGAAAGTAAGCGCCATTCTCAGAGCACAGGGAATTGATTATGATCAGCAAATGAGTGCGAATCATTAATACCAACAGTATGAAAAAATTAGTTGCGGCAATCGATATCGGTGGAACCAACACGGTTTTTGGCCTGGTAGATGAAGAAGGTACCATCCTGTTAAAAGAAAATATTTCGACTGAACATTTTCCAATCCCGGAAGATTTGGTAGCGGTGGTCTCCGAACACATTAAAAAAGCATTGAAAAATTTCACCGGCGAATATGAGTTGGTTGGTGTGGGCATCGGGGCACCGAACGGAAATTATTTTAACGGAAATATTGAATTTGCACCAAATTTAAAATGGTACGGTGTGATCCCGATCGCCAGCTTATTTTCGGAGCACCTGCATGTAAAAGCAGTATTAACAAACGATGCAAATGCCGCCGCTATTGGCGAAATGGTATTTGGCGGTGCTAAAGGAATGGACCATTTTATATTCATCACGCTGGGAACAGGCCTTGGAAGCGGCATTGTAGTAAACGGGGAGATGGTTTACGGGCATGATGGTTTTGCAGGAGAGATCGGGCATGTGATCATTTATCCCGACGGGCGCCAGTGCGGCTGCGGGCGGAAAGGCTGCCTGGAAACGTATTGCTCGGCAACGGGGATCAAGCGCACTTATTCCGATCTGCTGATGAGCCATCATGATAAAGCCAACCTACAGGCACGTGTGGCCGATGCAAAATACATTTATGATAAAGCCATTGATGGCGATAAGGATGCGATCGAAGCATTTAATCAAACCGGTGATGTATTAGGATTGGCGCTTGCAAACAGCGTGGCATATACCAGTCCGCAAGCCATTTTTTTATTCGGTGGATTAGCCCTTGCGGGTGATTTTATTTTTAAGCCCACCATCGAAAGCTTCGAGCGGAATTTACTCAACATTTATAAAAATAAAATAAAGATCCTTCCTTCTTTATTAAAAGCAAATGATGCGGCCATCCTTGGCGCGGCATCCATCATCTTAAAAGAATTGCAGCAACATGAGTAACAACGACAATAAAAATACAGAGGAACGTTTGCTGAATGTGATCAGCAAGCTGCTGAATGTAATTGTTTGTCTGATGCTTTTTGTTGCCGCATTGCTCTATGTAAATTTTTGCGGTGTGCCCGAAATTTTTATTCCTAAAAAAGAAGTTGCTTATACAGCGCCAGCTCCCGATAAAAAAAGCGGGGAGCCTGTTGTCGTTTCAAGCATGTGGGTCGCGCCCGATACCAGTACCATCCCAAAAGATCAAAAAGGAAATCAGATCCGTTATGGCCGGATGTTAATTGCGAATACCGCGTATTATTTCGGGCCGCATGGAATTATCCGGCACAGCAGCAATGGTATGAATTGCCAGAATTGCCATTTGGATGCCGGCACAAAAGCATTCGGGAATAATTACAGCGCTGTGTCTTCCACGTATCCGAAATTCCGTGAACGATCAGGGATGACAGAAAGCATTTATAAACGCGTGAACGATTGTTTTGAGCGCAGCCTCAATGGTACAGCATTGGATTCATCCGGTAAGGAAATGCAGGCTATCAAAGCATACATAGTGTGGCTGGGACAAAGCGTGAAAAAAGGCGAAAAGCCTGCAGGGTCAGGAATTACAGAGCTTGCGTATTTACCGTATGCTGCCGATCCTGAAGTTGGAAAAGAAGTATATACCGGAAGGTGTGCTTCCTGCCATGGAACAAATGGCGATGGAAAATTAGATGCAAACTTGCTTACGTATCAATATCCGCCGCTTTGGGGCGCTAACAGTTATAACAACGGCGCGGGATTATTCCGTTTATCACGCTTTGCAGGCTATGTAAAATCAAATATGCCATTGGGCGCAACGTATAATAACCCGCTATTAACGGATGAAGAGGCATGGCAAGTGGCGGCGTATGTAAACTCACTGCCCCGGCCAACGAAAGATATGAAGAAGGATTGGCCGAAAATTTCCGGCAAACCGGTGGATCATCCTTTTGGGCCGTATGCGGATGGATTTACTGAAAAGCAGCACAAATACGGGCCGTATGCGCCGATTGTGGAATTTAAAAAGAAACAAAAAAAGACATCCTGATAAAGTTAAAATGAAAATAATAAAGCCACAGATTCACAGATTTGCAACCAGGAACTTAATTTTCACAGACAAAATCGCTTTGCGATTTTACAAATCCATGCAATCTTTTTTGGATTTTTTAATCTGTGAATCTGTGGCAAAAAAATCAATCTTGTAATAAGCTTCCCGGCTTTATTTAAATAAACTGAATATGAAAAAAATTGCATTCATCCTCTTCGTTTTTATTACACAATTTTCTGTTGCACAGGAAAATGTAGTGTACCCGGTCATTCCGCAACCAAATTATTTGCAGGCAACTGGCGGTACATTCACCTTGTCGGACACCACCACAATTGTAGCCAACGAAAATTCATTTGAAGCACAGTATTTGAAAAAACAGTTAGAGGAAAATTACAACATCCATGTAAAGATCGATTCGCATTATCCGCCTTTCAAAAATTTTATTTTATTGCTGAATTCCATTGCAAATAATCCAACGCAGCTCGACCAGGAATCCTATCAATTGAAGATCACCAAAAAAGGAGTGACGATCAATGCAGTTGGCGATGCCGGTTTATTTTATGGGATCGAAAGCCTGATCCAGTTATTGCCGGTGGAAAAAAGTAAAAGCTTAGTGGTTGCCTGCCTGCAAATTGCCGATTCGCCGCGTTATACATGGCGGGGAATGCACCTGGATTGCAGCCGGCATTTTTTTACAAAGGATGAAGTGAAAAAATACATCGATTACCTGGCGATGTATAAATTCAATACGTTCCACTGGCATTTAACCGACGATCAGGGCTGGCGCATCGAGATCAAGCAATACCCGCTTTTGACTTCGGTTGGCGGAATGCGCAGCCAAACACTGATCGGGAAGCCGTCTAAAAATGATAAATACGATGGCAAGCCTTACGGTGGTTTTTACACGCAGGACGATGTAAAAGAAATTGTGGCCTATGCTACCGAGCGCCACATTACCATTGTTCCGGAAATAGAAATGCCCGGGCATGCACTGGCTGCACTTGCTGCTTATCCGCAATATTCGTGTACTGGCGGCCCCTTCAAAACATATACTACCTGGGGCGTTTCCGATGATGTGTATTGTGCAGGAAATGACAGCACCTATACATTCATTGAAAATATTTTAACCGAAGTATTTGATCTGTTTCCCGGAAAATACGTTCACATTGGCGGCGATGAATGTCCGAAAGAACGCTGGAAAGTGTGTCCGAAGTGTAAAAAAAGAATGGCGGATGAACACCTGAAAGATGAAAATGAATTGCAAAGTTATTTTGTAACGCGCATCGAGAAGTTTGTAAATTCAAAAGGAAAACAAATTGTAGGCTGGGATGAGATCCTGGAAGGTGGCCTGGCGCCTAATGCTACAGTAATGAGCTGGCGCGGCACAGAAGGCGGAATTGCCGCTGCAAAACAAAATCATTATGTAGTGATGACACCGGGAAAACCCTGTTATTTTGATCATTACCAATCGAAGGCAAAAGATAAAGAACCGCTGGCGATCGGTGGTTTTAATCCATTGGATTCGGTTTACAATTACGATCCAACACCAAAATCATTATCGCTGAGCGAACAACAATACATTTTAGGTGCACAGGGAAATGTGTGGACAGAATACATCACCGATTTTTCGAAAGTGGAATACATGTCGCTGCCCCGCATGTGCGCCTTATCCGAAGTATTGTGGACCAAACCCGAAAATAAAAACTACAGCAATTTTATTGCGCGCTTAAAAATGAATTCAAAAATACTGGACCGCATGAATGCGAATTATGCGAAATTATTCACGCTTCAAAAATAAGGACATGACGAGCAGAAGAAATTTTATCAAAACATCGGCGTTGGCTTCCGCGGCTTTGCTGGCAAATGTTTCGGAAAGTAAAGCTTCCGGAAATCAAAAATCAAATAGCAGTGTGACTAAACCAATCGTACTTTCTACCTGGAATTTCGGATTAAAAGCCAATGATGCGGCATGGGAAATATTAAAAACTAATGGACGTGCATTGGATGCGGTAGAAGCAGGAGTGAAAATCCCGGAAGGCGATCCTACCGAGCGGAGCGTTGGTTATGGTGGCCGTCCTGATCGCGATGGCCGCGTAACACTGGATGCCTGCATCATGGATGAGTTTGCGAATATCGGTTCGGTGGCGTGCCTGGAATTTATTAAACATCCCATTTCGGTGGCGCGCGCTGTGATGGAAAAAACGCCGCACGTAATGCTCGTGGCAGATGGCGCTTTGCAGTTTGCATTGTCGCAGGGATTTGTAAAAGAAAATTTACTGGTCCCGGAATCTGAGCAGGAATGGAAAGAATGGCTCAAAACCAGCAACTATAAACCAATTGCGAATATTGAAAATCACGATACCATTGGAATGATCGCGCTGGACGCTGCCGGAAACCTTTCAGGAGCCTGCACTACCAGCGGTATGGCATTTAAAATGCACGGGCGCGTGGGCGATTCACCTATCATTGGTGCAGGTTTGTACGTGGACAATGAAATTGGCGCTGCAACAGCAACCGGGCATGGCGAAGAAGTGATCCGCATTGCCGGCTGTCATTTGGTGGTGGAATTGATGCGCCAGGGGAAATCGCCGCAGGATGCTTGTGTAGAGGCGGTGAACCGTGTTGTGAAATTAATGGCCGTGCGAAAAAAAGAATTGAAAGACATCCAGGTGGGATTTATTGCCCTGAATAAAAATGGTGAATATGGTGCGTATTGCGTACAAAGCGGGTTTAATTATGCCGTACACGATGCAACAGGCAACCGTTTGATCGATTCGGATTTTCATTTGAAAATGTAAATTGATGTGCAAATGTGCAGATGAAAAAAATATAAAATGAATAAAATAAAACCCTTTGGATTACTAATAGTAACACTATTATTCTTTTCCTGCTCAAAGCCAAAACCGGTGACAGCTGAAGAAGTAGCGCAGGAAGTATTTGAGCTTATCAAAGCTAATGATCTGGATGGGTTATTAAAACTGGAAGTAACGAAAGAGGAAATGATCACTGCGATAGGTCGCATCAATGCAGGAGATTCAGTTGCAACCTCCTTTATAAAAAAAGGAGTGTTGGCAAATTTAAACACAAGTATGACAAGGTCAGAGGAGTTTATTAAAATGGCATTTAATAATGTAAGGGAAGATATGGGGAAAACAACAGAGGGATCTATTGCAATTGTAAAAATAACTCCGTCAGCAGGGCAATTACGAGACCCTATACTTAGATTAAATACGATGGATATTGAATATACTTGTAATAATGAAATTAAAAAAATCCAATTGTCTTTAATGTACACCAGTAACGGATGGAAATTAGGTTTTTTAATAGCATTGACCTGATAATACTTTTAATTATCTAAGTGGCCTTAGTGGTAAAATATGAAAAAATTAGAGATCGCCTGTTTTAATCCCGGATCCGCCATCATTGCACAAAATGGTGGCGCCGACAGGGTAGAACTATGTGCTGATCAGTCAGCAGGCGGGATCACGCCGGCGTACGAAACGGTGAAACAAACGCGTAAAGATTTGACAATTGAAATCGTGGTCATGATCCGGCCGCGTGGCGGAAATTTTGTTTATACAGATGTGGAATTTGAACAAATGAAAACAGATATTACTGCATTAAAAAATACCGGCATCAATGGTTTTGTTTTTGGGATTTTAAGGGAAGATAAAACAGTTAATAAAAAACAAAATACCGAATTGCTGGAATTGGCAAAACCGCTTCACTGCACATTTCACCGTGCATTTGATGCGGTTACAGATGAGCAAACAGCATTGGAAGATGTGATTGCCTGCGGGTTTAAAACTATCCTAACATCCGGACAAAAAAACAGCGCGCCGGAAGGAATAAATTCATTGCAGGAAATAATTAAACAATCAAACAACAGGATCGTGATCATGCCCGGTGGTGGCGTTCGTTCTTCCAACATTGCGGAATTAAAAAATAAACTGGATACTTTGTATTTTCACTCTTCCGCAATTACCGATCAAAGCGGAATGGCAAATATACAGGAAGTGAAATTGCTTAAAGAAAAACTGAATTGATAAAAAAAATACGAATATATCTTTTTGTTTTGTTGTTGCCAATTGCGCTGCATGCACAGGTTGTGGAGAAAAAACTGGACGATTGCAACTGGAAATTCAAACAAAAAACCGAACATAAATGGAGAAGCGCAAGCGTGCCCGGAACAATACACACAGACCTGTTAAGACACAAATTAATTCCCGATCCTTATTTTGCCGATAATGAAAAGTTAGTGCAATGGGTGGAAAATGAAGATTGGGAATATAAAACCACGTTCACGCTTTCGGCAACGGATATGCAGCAATCTCATATGGAATTGCAATTCGATGGATTGGATACGTATGCAAGCGTATACGTGAACGATTCGCTTGTGCTTACTGCCGATAATATGTTTCGCAGCTGGAATTCGGATGTGAAAAAATATGTGCACAAAGGAAAAAATGAACTATATATTTTATTTGAATCGGCCGTAAAAAAAGGAAAGGCGGAAGCTGCAAAATTAAATTATACATTGCCCGGCGATGAAAAAGTATTTACACGCAAAGCCCAATATCAGTATGGTTGGGACTGGGGCCCGCGTTTGGTTACCTGTGGCATCTGGAAAGATGTAAAGCTCGTTTCCTGGAACGATGCAAAAATGCTGAATGTACAATACGTGCAGCAATCATTGAGCGATACGCTTGCTGAGCTGGAATTTATCTGCACCATCAAAAGCGATATCGATGCAAATGCCTACATGGATATTTCAGAAGGATTCATGGAAGACATGCTGGTGAATGAGATCAACACAAAGATCAAATTGCAAAAGGGCATTCATACCTACCCTTTGTATTATTCGGTTAAAAACCCGCAGCGCTGGTGGTGCAACGGCATGGGCTTTTCAACAATGTACAGTTTCCTGATCAGCCTTTCGTATGATTCCCGTTTCCTTGATACAAAATATGTGTGGGTAGGTTTGCGGACACTTGAACTGGTACAGGAAAAAGACAGCGCAGGCTCGTCTTTTTATTTTAAATTAAATGGAGTGCCTGTATTTATGAAAGGCGCTAATTATATCCCGCCCGATAATTTTTTATCGCGCGTAAATCCCGATGACAAAAAAAATGATGTAAACAATGCAGTAAAAAATGCAGCAGATGCCAACATGAATATGTTGCGCGTGTGGGGTGGCGGCGCTTACGCGGACGATGATTTTTACCGCCAATGCGATCAGCATGGAATTTTGGTCTGGCAGGACCTCATGTTCGCTTGTGCGATGTATCCCGGTGATGAAAAATTTATTCAAAATGTTGATGCCGAAGTAACCGAACAGGTAGAGCGGTTGCGCAATCATCCAAGCATTGCATTGTGGTGTGGAAACAACGAAATAGACGAAGGCTGGCACAACTGGGGCTGGCAAAAACAATATAACTATTCCGTTAACGATTCTGTAAAAATTGCAAATGATTACAATGCGTTGTTTCACCAGGCAATTCCGGCTATTATCAGGCAAAATGATCCTGTAAGGTCTTATTGGGAATCATCACCTTCCATCGGCTGGGGCCACAACCAAAGCCTGCAGCAGGGCGACTCGCATTACTGGGGTGTTTGGTGGGGCAAGGAACCGTTTGATGTATACAATCAAAAGGTAGGGCGGTTTATGAGCGAATATGGCTTTGAAGGAATGCCGGAATACAACACTTTTAAAAAAATTGCGGATAAAAAAGACTTAAATTTTAATTCCGCTGCGGTTAAAAATCATCAGAAACATCCAACCGGCTATCAAACCATTCAAAGCTACATGGAACGGGATTATAAAGTTCCGGCTGATTTTGAAAAATACATTTACGTGTCGCAGCTGCTACAGGCGGAAGGCATGAAAACCGCTATTGAAGCACATCGCAGGGCAAAACCGTATTGCATGGGAACGCTTTTCTGGCAGCTGAATGATTGCTGGCCGGTAACATCCTGGAGCAGCGTGGATTATTATAACAAATGGAAAGCAGCGCAATACCAGGCCAAACGGAGCTATGCCCCGGTAATTGTTTCGGTAGAGGAAGTAAATAAAAATTGTGAGGTGTATATCGTGAACGATCAGCAGGATACACTCAACCGGCGGTTGTACGTGAGGCTCCTCGATTTTAACGGAAACCCGGTTTGGAATAAAACGCTGGATGTGGTGATCCTGCCCAACAGCAGCGGCATGTATTATTCCGTTAATAAAAATGATTTCGGGGATTTTGATCCGAAGCAAACCGTATTGTCGGTTTTGCTGTTGGTGCCAAAAGCGCTTGATAATTCAAACGTGGTGCATTATTCCGAAGAAGCCAATGCCATGTTCTATTTTGTAAAGCCAAAAGATCTGCAGCTTCCGAAACCACTTTTCAGGATCGATGCAACTACTACGGATAAAGATCAGTATCTGGTGATCAGCACCGATGTTTTTGCAAAAGATGCCTGTGTTACAATCGATGGAGAATCCTTAAATTTGAGTGATAATTTTTTTGACCTGATGCCAGGCCAGCAGAAAGTGATTTATTTGCCGAGAGGTAAAAGGATCCGTTCTCTTGAAAAGAAAATACAGATCAAATCATTAGTAGATATGTACTAACCCGTTTGTATTTTCAAAATGCAGCGTAATAAAATAATAAATGAATATTAAGATTTTTTTATAAAAAAATGAATTAGTGCGCCGTAGCGGGAAACGAAGCAATCTCATTTATAGTTTGTATTACAAGATTAGTTTTTTTGCCACAGATTCACGGATTAAAAAATTCAAAAAGATTGCATGGATTTGTAAAACCGCTTTGCGATTTTGTCTGTGAAATTAAATTTTTAGTTTAAAAATCTGTGAACCTGTGGCTTTATTAATTTAAATGACAAGTTCAGAATACTCATTAAAAATAACAGCATGAAAAAAATAAATTTTTTCCTTCGTCTTTCTTTATCGTTTGCATTTTATTTTTTAATAACAACACTTTCGGCACAGCAAACCAATTCACAATACGTTGATCCGATGATCGGTACCGGCGGCCATGGCCATACATTTCCCGGTGCCACGGTTCCATTCGGGATGGTACAGCTTTCGCCGGATACACGCATCGATGATAGCTGGGACGGCTGTAGTGGTTATCACTACAGTGATACCGTGATCTATGGATTTTCTCACACGCATTTGAGCGGTACCGGTTGCAGCGATTACGGTGATATTAATTTAATGCCCACAGTTGGCGCTATTAGCGTTGACAGCACAAAATACGCATCCGGATTTTCGCATAAAAATGAAAAAGCCAGTGCCGGTTATTATTCGGTAAAACTGAAAAATAAAGTGAATGTGGAATTAACGGCAACCACCCGCGTTGGTTTTCATAAATATACGTTCCCGAAAACCGCACAGGCAAATATTATTCTTGACCTGACGCATCGTGATAAAACACTGGAATCGACATTGAAAATTGTAAGCCCAACCGAAGTGGAAGGAATGCGGAGGAGTGAAGCCTGGGCGCAGGACCAGCATATTTATTTTGTGATCCAGTTTTCAAAACCATTTGAACAAACCGTTTTTGTAAATGGCATCATGGTTCCAGAATTTACTTTAAAACCCGATAACAGGAATATGAAGCCGGCTGTTGTCAGCCCCTATTCGGATACCGCGACTTTTTTTACAAGCACTAACATCAAAGCCGCATTCACATTTAAAACTGCTGCCAATGAAGCAGTGTACATGAAAGTTGGAATTTCTACGGTAAGCATTGAAGGCGCGCGCAATAACCTGAAAGCAGAATTACCGGATTGGGATTTTGAAAAAACAAAGCTGGAAGCGCGGCTTGCATGGGATAAAGAATTGAGCAAGATCCAAATCACAACGGACAATAAAGATCAGCAAAAAACATTTTATACAGCATTGTATCACACCATGATCCAGCCGAATGTGAACATGGATGTGGATGGCATGTACCGCGGCCGCGATAATCAAATTCATCATGCAGATGGATTTACCTATTATTCCGTATTCTCATTGTGGGATACATTCCGCGCTGCGCATCCGTTGTATACGATCATTGATCGTACGCGAACACTGGATTTTGTAAAAACATTTTTGGCGCAATTCAAAGATGGCGGAAGGTTACCGGTTTGGGAACTCGCCAGTAACGAAACCGATTGCATGATCGGTTATCATTCCGTAAGCGTGATCGCAGATGCGGCTGTAAAAGGAATCCACGATTTTGATCTGAATTTAGCATTGGAAGCAATGAAAAAATCAGCTACCTGGGATCACCTGGGTTTGCCTGCTTACATGGATCACGGCTGCATTACTATGGATGATGAGCACGAGAGTGTTTCCAAAACGGTGGAGTATGCCTACGATGATTGGTGCATCGCGCAAGTCGCAAAAATACTGGACAAGCAGGCAGATTACGACACCTATATGAAACGCTCGCAATACTGGAAAAATGTATTTGATACCGGGACAGGTTTTATGCGACCGAAAAAAAATGGTAATTGGCTAACACCTTTTGAGCCGCGGGAGGTCAATAATAATTTCACGGAAGGAAACTCCTGGCAATACACATTTTTTGTGCCGCAGGATTTGGATGGTTTGATCCGCAGAATGGGCGGCCCCGAAAATTTTGAGAAAAAACTGGACGAGCTTTTTACCACCAGCACAAAAACTACCGGCCGCGAACAGGCAGATATCACCGGTTTGATCGGTCAGTATGCACAAGGCAACGAACCCAGCCATCACATGGCGTATTTGTACGATTATGTTGGTAAATCCTGGAAAACAGAAGAACGCATTCACCAGATCTGTACGCAGTTTTATAAAGCAACACCGGACGGTTTGATCGGCAATGAAGATTGCGGACAGATGAGTGCCTGGTTTGTACTGAGCTCATTAGGGATTTACGAAGTAACACCGGGCTCGGGCAATTATGTTTTCGGGACACCTTTGTTCAAAGAAGCAAAAATTAATTTAGAAAATGGAAATTCACTTGCGATCAAAACCACCAATTTTTCGCCCAGCAATTTTTATGTGGACCGCATTAAATACAACGATGCATTGCTGAATCCGCGCGTTATAAAATACGATAACATCATGAATGGCGGAACAATTGAATTTAGCATGAGTGCCGCGCCTACCAAGCAATCCGAATACGACATCACGCCGCTGTACGATGTAAATGAAAAACAGATCGTGGTAAACCCTATCATAGCTGCCGACTCGAGGGTTTTCAGAAAATCATTGGCCATTAATTTAAAAATGGATCATACCAATGACAAAATTTTTTACACACGCGACGGATCGGATCCAACAATTAATTCAACGGCGTTTACTGCTGCATTTACCATTGATACCACTACTACAATAAAAGCGATCGAAGTAAATACCGAAGGCGATAAGAGCTTTATTGCCAGCGGCACTTTTTATAAAATGCCGCATCCCGACTGGAAAATTAAGATCAATACAAAATACAATGCGCAATACACCGCTGGCGGTGATGAAGGTTTGATAGATGGGTTACACGGTACTCAAAACTGGCGTAAAGGCGATTGGCAGGGTTACCAGTCGCAGGATTTTGAAGCAGTGATCGACCTGGGGAAAGAACAAAAAATAAATGCTGTTTCATCCACCTATCTGCAGGATAGCCGTGCCTGGATCTTGTACCCGACAAAAGTGGAATACTCGTTTTCCAATGATGGCATTACCTTCAGCAGCCCGATCACCGTTATCAACAGCGCCGATCCGAAAGATAACAAAGTGCAGATTAAACAATTTCAGCAGGGAATGGCGCAAAATGTAAGTGCGCGTTATGTAAAAGTAAAAGCGATTAATTTTGGTAAGCTACCGGCCTGGCACCAGGGATCGGGTGGTGATGCGTTTATTTTTGTGGATGAGGTAGAGGTTTATTAGGCTAATTTGATCAGCTTTATTATTACCAACTATTGAATTACCAACTATTGTTTATGGAAAGAGCAAACAGATGACAAAATACTTATTTGCACTACTAACAGCATTGTTAATTAGCTGTGGTAAAACTACACCAAACGATGCTACAAAACAGGCTATTGCCCAAAATCAACTATTGTTCAAAAAAGGTGACTGTCTTGCTTTTAAAATTGACAGTTTAACTTATGGAGTGGGAATCATCTTCGACTTTTCCGGAGATAAAGATGGAATGTGGTACTGCCTGTTGTTCACCGACTATGAATCAATAAACAAACCAACTATTGATTTAATTCTTGACAAAAGATTTTTAGGACGAAAAATTGAAAATTCGTCAGAGAAAAAAGGGTATCAAATTATGCTAGACGGAGCATTTGTTCCTGATAGCTTAATGACTGGCAATTTCGAGCTTGTGGGCAACATTTCTCTAAACAACAACGGGAGGCTTGGTGAACAGGGGCCAATTTCTAAAATGGAAAGATTTATTCAGGCATATAAAAATGGAAAACAAAGACGGCTTACCCTGGATAAGTATCGTGTTGATTTAATTGGTCCGGATAAATTTAGACGGGATGAGTATTTTGATTTAAAGAACTTTGTGAAAATTGAAAAGAAATAATTGTTGCAGGGGATTTCACAAAATGTAAGCGCGCGTTTCAGCGGCAGAATACTTTTTTTGCATTTGCCATTTAGTTCAGTACATTTAATAAAGGTTATCAGTTAAGACAGTTTTGTGCAAGTAAATCCGCACTTCTTTTAGCTGCCAATACAAGAAATTGGTGATCTTACTCTTACTCGCGTCCCACAACAGTGAACTTAAACAACATTCGTGTTCATTATCAACTAAAATAAATCAATAATTATGACAATAGAAAATACGGCAACCGACAGCATACAAAATTTAGTTACTTCAAGAGATGAAGTAAATAACTGGACGCTTGATAAGGCAATTGGCGAAGGACTTGTAGCTGTTAAATTTCGTGAGGAAGTTGATTTGCGTGAGGAATGGTGGGAAATAGGAAATCAGTATGATACCCATTCTTGTGTGGCCTGGGCAGCTACTGACGGTCTGCTCAGATATCACATGGTAAAAGCAAAGAGAATAAAAGAGAAAGATCAATTGTCGGTATGGCATACGTGGATGGCTGCCAGCGATACAGACAAAGATGACGATACCAATCCGGAAAATATTTATTCGCATGTAAACCTGAGAGCCGTCCTTCACGTATTGCTAAACTACGGTGCTGTACACCGGAAAGAACTTCAGTGGGATCCCGCTGAATTCAAAGTTAAATTTAACTCAAAGAGTTTTGTTAAGAAAACTGCCAAATTAAAGATTAAAGGTTACTACCAGGTAATTAACGATGATAAATGCAACGCAGATCACTTGCGTATGTGGATTTCGAGCCAGGGTCCCGTGCTTGCCTTGGTTGTTCAGGATGCCAAATGGGAGCGTACCAATAAAGAGCATGAGTTTAATGTGTATGAACCCACTGGAAAAAAGGCGGTATGTCATGGTGTAGCAATTGTAGGCTATACTAAGGATTATTTTATAGTTCGCAACAGCTGGGGAACCGAATTTTCTGACAAAGGTTTTGTTAAGTGCTCAGATGAATATATAGAAAAGGCAATTTGTGAAGCTTATGGAATAGTGCTTTAAATGGTTGAAAAAAATACAGACAATGAAAAACAAACCGGCCGTCAGATTATTTCAAGGAACTTATTTAAAATTTGGACAAATAATATTTGCTTTGACAATTCTTCTTAGCGCCTGTAATAATGTAGAAAATAGTACAGAAAAAAATAGTTTGTCGCTTGACTCAAATATTGTTATTTCCAAAATTTATGGAGAATACTCTAAAGAAACTGAACTATTCAAGGACAATGAAATCAAATGTACTTTTTCACAAGTGATTGATGGTAGCAGTTGTGGAGCAAATATATATCTTCACTTTATTCCTCAATCAAAAACTGAATCGAAAATAATAAGCATATCAGGGCAAATGAAATGGAAACAAAACGGACAAGTAGTTCCAAGCCCATTTCTAATATGTCACATTGGTACTACAATATATAACAATACTGAGCAAATCTCTGACGACTCATTTATTTCAGATTCTTTAATTACGGAAAAATTTAAAAATATTTCAGGACAAAACAATATGCTATTATACAATATTGAATTTTGTGACTCGACATATAAACCTACCCCATTTAATGTTGACGCAATAATTGTCGACCTGAAAATTGGTGTAAATTCTAATGGAAAAATTAAAGAGTTTGACAGAACAGTTACTTTAGACGCTATAACACGTAGAAGTAGCTTGCCTAAGGGGGCTCGCAACGACTAAAAAAAACTGGAATAAACCACAGTAGCTAACATCGGCTAATAAAAATGCAGAGATGGTATAAGTAGCAAATGCAATTTTATCTGTGCGCGAAGCGAGGAATTTTTTGCATTTGCAATTTCATTTTTGTGCTTTTAATAAAGTTTATCGGTTAAGACATTTTTGTGGTTTTTAATTTCCGTACTTCTTTTAGCTGCCAAACGTTACCTTAACTTTTAACATTTAGAAATAACTGTCAATTGTGCCATCTAGTTTGTAAGGTGCAGACTTTACACCTACAAAACCGCCTCCTTATTATACTTCCCCTTATATTTCAGCGGAGACATGCCCGTAATTTTCCTGAACACTTCCCTGAAAGCTTTTACATCGGAGTAACCAACTTCATGCATTACTTCATTCACGGTTTTACGGTTGCTTTCAAAGGCCTTTTTTGCAGCTTCTATCTTCACCCTTTGTGAATATTCTATGGGTGTATTTCCGGTTGCCTTGATAAACCTCCGGTCAAAATTCCTCCTGCCCACGTTAAATTTTGAGGATAGCTCTTCCATGCTGATTTTTTCTTCTACATGCTTTTCTATATACGCCTGTGCTTTTTGCACCACTTCATCGTCGTGTTGTTTCTGACCTGTAAAAATTGCAAATTCTGCCTGTGTATTTCTGTCCATTTCTATCTGGAAAACTTTAGCGCAAAAGATGGCCGTTTGCCTGTCAAAATATTTTTCTACCAGGTAAATCATCAGGTTAAGGAAAGAATAAGCGCCTCCATTGGTATAAATCCCGTTCTCATCCGTGATCAGTTTATCGGTTTTTAAATTCACTTTTGGAAACATTGTTCTGAAATTATCCGCAGCCGACCAGTGTGTAGAGCAACTTTTCCCATCCAGCAAACCTGTGGAGGCAAGCAAAAATGCGCCTGTGCAAATGCTTGCTACTTCGGCACCGTTTTTATATTGCAGCTCAATCCAATCAATCAGCAATTTATTTGCCTTCAGTGCTTTTTGATAATTATGATTTAATGACGGAATGATGATGAGATCTGTTTTTGTAATCTCCGAAATACGGGCATGTGGCTTCACTGCAAACAAGCCCTCATAAAACTGCACTGTTTTTGAAATGCCGGCCAATTGGATCTTGAAACCCTGTTTATTTCCTTTTTTCTTCCAATAGTCGTTGGCCCTCATAAATATTTTGTAAGCGCCTGCAATGCTGCTTAGGTTGTTTCCTTCTCCATTCGGGACAAGTATGGTAAGATGTTTCATTGCTTGAAATTTCTCACAAAAGTATAAAATTATGTTGTCCGAATCAACCCCTTATAATGTCTGTTTTGCACCCCTTTAAAGTGGATTTAAGATGATACATTTGCTGTGTGAAGAATTAAAAAATAGTGATAATAACTCAAATAATAAATAAAATGGCAAAAATGACTGTGATTTACAAAACACCTAAGGATAAAGAATTTTTTGAAAAACATTATTTTGAGGTACACGTTCCATTAGCAAAACAATTGCCGGGACTCATAAAGTATGAAATAAATGACGGGCAAATCCTATCAACTACCGGGCATTCGGAAACGTACCGGATTGCCAACCTTTATTTTGAGTCACTTGAAGTAATGATGAGCGCTTTTAAATCAGAAATTGGACAAAAATGTGCTGATGACAGAAAAATTTTAGCAAGCAATGAAGAAGTTCAGATTTATGTTTATGACACACAAAACATTTGATAAACCGGCAAACACAATCACAGTAATAAATTATATAACAACTAAAAATAAACAAAATGACAACAACCGAAATAGCCCTTAAAATGATCTTCGACCGCTGGAATGCATCGGTAAAAAATTGCGACACTTTGCTTGGTAATCTGACAGACGAAACCCTGCAAAAACAAATTGCACCGGGCAAAAACAGGGGGATTTATTTAGTAGGACACCTTATTGCAGTACACGATGATATGCTGATACTGTTGGATATGGGCGAAAAGCTATACCCGGAATTGCAGGAACCTTTTTTAAAATCTCCCGATAATGTAAAAACACAAACTCCTTCAGCAGCACAATTAAGAACTTTCTGGACGAAGCAATCTGAAATAATGAAACAAAAATTTGAGAGCCTGAAACCGGGGGAGTGGTTTGAAAAACATACTGCTGTTTCTGCCGAAGATTTTGCCAAAGAGCCGCATCGTAATAAGTTGAATATAATCGTAACAAGAACTTCCCATTTGCAATACCATATAGGTCAATTGCAATTACTTAAATAATATAAAAAAATAAATAAAATGACAGCATCAAATTATACTACAGCTATTTTAGTTGACAATACTGCAGCAGAAGCTTTTAATGCCATCAATAATGTTCGCGGCTGGTGGCAGGGGGAAATTGAAGGCAGCACAAACAAGCTCAATGATGAGTTTACGTATCGTATGGAGGAGATCCATTTTTCAAAACAAAAATTAGTGGAGCTTATCCCAAACGAAAAGGTAGTATGGCTTGTTACTGACAGTAAACTGAATTTTACTAAAGACAAAAGCGAATGGACAGGCACAAAAATAATTTTTGAAATCAATGAGATCAGCAACAAAACACAAGTTCGGTTTACACACTTGGGCTTAGTTCCGGCAATTGAGTGTTATGGAGGTTGTTCGGGTGCCTGGGAACAGCTTATTCAACAAAGCTTATTTAGCTTAATAACTACCGGAAAAGGAACAAAGGTTTTTGGATAGCGTTTTTGTAATAATCGATTGATAATGCTTAATTGAACATTGGTGCTGCATATCAGCCTTCCTGTTTAATTAAGCATTTGCGCTTTTCAGCTACTCCCAATTCCTTCATCCTTAATGATTGTTCCTTGGATCTCCCGGGTAATCAATAAGGCTTAATTTTTTCAAGATCTTTTTCTCCGCTTTTAAAAAATTAAAACGGTAACCGATAAATACCCTGAATTTTCCGGTGCTGTAATTTAAAGTCGCATTGGATTTATCGAAGGCCCAGAAATAATCATACATGCCGTTGGTACCGATAAAATAATTTCCGTGATCGTAACCAAATCCCGCCCGCAGGCTTAATTTTCCGGAAGGGTTGAACGGGCTGCGGTAAGTCGTACTGTCGCTGCGTTTATAATGTTCCTGCTCCAATCCAATCCCGGGGACAATGGAAGTGGTGATGTAAAATTTATTTTTTACAAACGTATAAATATAACCGGCATTCACACCAAATGTTTGCGAGCTTCCCTGTACGATGTGTGATTTTGGATCAAAGTAAGGCGCAAAAGCGCTGGATACCAGGCTCGAATCGGCTTTCATCCCGAAAAGGGTATAATAACCGCCAAGCAAAAAAGAGCCGGTACTTTTTTTCTGCTGTTCTGTAAAAGCAAAAGCGCTGCGGTACGAAAACTTTTTAAAATTGAAAATATAATACGTGCTTGTGGCAAATAAGGTGGTTCTTACATCCCCACGGATCTCATATTTTGCACCTCCAGGGTAATCGTATTTTGGCGTATTTCCTACATAAAACCCGTGATAATTCTGGTAGGAGATATCTGATGTAACTCTTTTACCGTACAAATTCAATTGTAGGTCGTTGTATTTTGTAACGCCCCGTTCGTTTTTGTGAGCATTGTAAAAGGTGATCCCCGTATTGGCAACAAACGTTGCCCAGCGCGAGCTTAAACCGATCCCCACATCATACCTGTAATTGGGCGAAAATTGCAAACGTTTGTTCGTTTGCCAGTCAATCAGGTCAAAATACATTAAGCGTGCAGAAACAGGAATGGTAACTGTAAATCGCTTGGGATACAGCTTTATATAAGCCGTATCGATGGTTGGTTTGCGGTCTTTGACAACAATAAATGTAACACTCCGGTGGATCCACATCAGCTTTTCCCAGCCGGTTTTGTGGGGAATATCCCAGATCGTTGGTTGCGGCAGTTTCGGATCCTGGCTTTTCATTTGCCCGGGATTAATAAAAATAAAAGCAAACACACTCAGGATTATTTTACAGATTTGCTTCATTGTTGTGTAATAACAGATAATTTTGTAATCATTAAAAAAATATACGCAGTGTTCCGGAAATTTTTCGACTTTTTAATATACAGTAATCTTTACATCGGCATTGCTTCGGTGCTCATGACGGTAGAATCGCAGCTTCAGCTGGGAATGAAACCCACCTGGCATCCTTACCTGTTCCTCATCCTGTTTGCAACACTGTTCGAATACAATTCACATAAATTTGTTTCCGTGTTTTTTTACAAACATTCTTTGAAAGAAACCAAATTCCATTGGATCTCAGAGCACCTCAGGCTATTTTATTTCATTGTTTTTGCATCCGTCGCCGGTTTTTTAATTGCAGCCTGGTTTGCAAAAATAACCGTATTGGTTACCTTATTTCCGCTGGGCGCAATCACTGTATTGTATTCATTTCCCGTTTATAAAAAGGAACTTAAATTATTCCGCTTGCGCGAAGTGCCTCTTGTTAAGATATTCATCATTTCCTTCGTTTGGTCGGCTACCTGCATTGTATTGCCTATTGTACAGGCCGACCTGAAGATCAGTATTCCGGTAGTGCTGCTGCTGATTGCCGAACGCACATTGTTCATCTTTGCAATTACCGTTCCCTTTGATGTTCGCGATATGGCTAGCGATGTACGGTCGGGACTGAAAACGCTCCCTTTGCTTATTGGGGAAAAAAATGCCATTAGGGTGGCGAACATTGCGCTTATCCTGTTTTTGCTGATTTGTGGCATCCATTACTTCCATACCATGGAAATTTATCTTTTGGCGGCTTTTTTCATCTCAGGGGTAAGTACACTTGTGTTCCTTAATAATGAGCGCATTAAACAGTTGAAAGAATACCATTACGGGGTTCTGGACGGCACTATGCTGTTGCAGGGAGCATTGGTGATCCTGTTTTATATGCTCGATCATCCGTAATCTCATTTGTGTATAAAAAACAGGTAAAAACCACAAAAGAAAACAAAAGAATCAAAAGGCGTTATGTAAAATACCAATGTATATGTTCTGAATTCAGGAATACGAATACTTTGCAAAACATTATGCTGCCACTTTGTAAAAACAATAGAGTACTTATTCTGCAGACTCTTTCGGCCTGTTCAGTAATAGCGGGAATGAGCGGCAGAAAAATTAAAATTACGAAGTGACCAACCGCATCCCTGCCCGACTTTGTCATTCAGGCGGGCGCGAAATTAACCGCGGTTTTCCTGTAGCGTTAGCGGAAGGAAAAATTACCTTACAGGCCAGAAAAGGTTTTTGTTACTTTTTGCCCGCCCGACCGAACGAAAATTTCGGTCGTTCGGGCGGGCCTTCAAAAAGTAAACATACAGATGAGTTTTGCCCATAAAACCCGCAATTTTCCAGACCCTGGGTATAAACTTCCCGATACTCAATAAATTTTTATATATTGTCATGTAATTTGATGCTACATGATAAAAAAATACTCCTCCATATTTTTTTTTCTGACATTTCTCTCTCTGTCAATTTTTTCGAAAACCACTGCCGATAGCCTGCAGCAGATGATCAATTCATCCAAAGAAGATACGTCGAAAGTAAATACCCTTAATGCATTGGCCTGGGAGCTGCATTCCTCCAATACCACCCAATCGCTTGATGTCGCTAAACAGGCGCTGGCGCTGGCGGAACATCTTAATTATAAGAATGGATTAATCTCCGCCCACAACAATGTAGGCATCGCCTGTTATTTTATGGGATCCTACCCCGAAGCATTAAGTAATTATATCGAATCCGCTCATTTACTGGATGCTGCCGGCAATAAAAAACGCCTGAGCGCTGTATACAATAACGTTGCTGCTATATACCTGGAGCAAAGCCAGTATAAAGATGCGGAAGAATATTTCACCCGCTCGCTTAAAATTGATGAGGAGCTGGGAAACAAACGGGGAATGGGCGAATCGTACAACAATATCGGAACGATCTATAAGGAATTAAAAAAATACAACGAAGCGCTTGATTATTTCATCAAGGCATTGCAATACCGGAAAGAAAGCAACGACCTGGACGGGCTGCCTTCCACGCTTACCAATATGAGTGTGGTGTACATGCAGATGCACAATTACGAAAATGCGTTTATGAACCTGCGGCAGGCCATGGCCATTTATTCAAAAAACGATGACCGGATGGGCGTTTCGCTGGTGTATAACGATATGGGCGATGTGTACGAAGCGCAGGGGAATCACCAGCAGGCAATCAATGTATACGACAGCAGTTTGGTGATCTCCCTGAAAAATAATTTGCTCAGTTATATCAGTTTTAGCTACCAGTCTATGGCATACAGCTATGCAAAGCTTAATAACTACCAAAAAGCGTATGAATACCATTGCCTGTACATGAACGTAAAAGATTCCATCTTCAATAAAGAAAATGCGGAGCAGCTAACGGAGATCCAGACAAAATACGAGACCGAAAAAAAGGAAAAAGAGATCATACAGGGAAAAGCAGAATCGGAGCGGCAAACCACTATTAAAAATGCATTCATCGCCGGCTTTGTACTCATGTTGGTGCTTGTATTTGTTGTGTACAGGGGCTACAGGAACAAGCAGCGCTCCAATGAGCAGATCACTGCGCAGAAATACAAAGTGGAAGAACAAAAAGAAGAAGTGGAATACCAGAAAGAGATCATCGAGATCAAATCGAAGGAAATGCTGGACAGTATAAATTATGCGAAACGCATCCAGGAAGCCATTTTACCACCGCAAAAAACAATCAGGGAATTGTTGCCCGAATCGTTTATTTTACACCGTCCGAAAGACATTATCAGCGGCGATTTTTATTGGGTGGAGCCATGGGGCGATAAATTATTTTTCTCGGCAGTGGATTGCACCGGGCATGGTGTTCCGGGTGCACTGATGAGCATTGTCGGGTATAATTTATTGAACAAAGCAGTAAACGAGCTGGGATTGACCAAGCCACACCTGATCCTGAACTCACTGAGCAAAGGGATTGGTAAAACGCTGCGCCAGTCGGGCAGCGACTCTGAAATAAAAGACGGAATGGACCTGGCGCTGTGCGCGCTCGATAAAAAAACAAATATCCTGGAGTATGCCGGCGTTTTTAATCCTTTGTGGATTATCCGTAAAAAAGAACTGATCGAGATCGGTGCAGATAAAAATCCGATTGGTACATACATGGCAGGTGAACTGAAAAGTTATACCAACCACGAGATCCAACTGCAAAAAGGAGATACCATTTATATTTTCACGGATGGTTTTGCCGATCAGTTTGGCGGCGAAAAAGGGAAAAAATTCAAATATAAACCGCTGCAAAAATTATTGCTTTCCATCCAGGACCAAACCATGGATGAACAGTTGGCCACACTTTCCAAAACACTCGAAAGCTGGAAAGGCAATTTAGAACAGGTGGATGATGTCCTGGTTTTTGGAGTGAGGGTGTAGTTTTTTACCACGAAGGCGCAAAGGCACGAAGGAAGGTTTTTGTTTTTGCAAACTTTGGCCACACACCGGTAAAGCCGGATTCTAATTTTTAATTCTTTTGATCACGTTCTTCTTCTGAAAACGTCATCCCGCACCTGTTGCGGGATCTCATAAATCTTAGCAAGATGCCTTTTTGTTTTTAATGAACAGATCCCGGGTCAAGCCCGGGAATGACAGCCAAATTGGAAAATTCTTTTCCAAATTTCAGAAAACGCTCCCTGCTTTTTTTTAAACTAAGTACTTGTAGGCGCCAGCAAAACTTTAAACTCCTGAACTTTAAACTTTGAACTTATTTTTTATGGAATATGAATTTTTTTTGCATCTCCCTGCAAAATTCAATTTTTCAATTTCATAAAACGTCATACCATGCAACCGAAAAAACGTTCCTTTAAACTCCTCAGCGCTTTTACACTCAGTGTGATCGCGCTTTCTCTTTTGGCCTGGATCAGCCCGGCTAACTATTACCAGCTGATGCAGGAAAACGATTTGATCCGTTCATTAAAGAAAAAATTAACTTCTTACAACGAACAAATGCCGGAAGATAAAATGTATTTGCAGTTTGACAAGCCCATGTACGAACCTGGTGATAACATCTGGTTTTCAGCATACGTGCGCGATGCTGCTACAATGAAAGCATCTGCTAAAAGCGATATTGTGCACGTGGAATTGCTGAACCCGAAAGGAACGGTAGAAAAAATCATCACTATTATTGCAAAAAACGGAGTAGCTGCAGGCGATTTTAATTTAGATGCCGAAGCGTTGGGTGGGATGTATAAAATAAGAGCGTACACCAACTGGATGAAAAATGAAGGGGAGCAAAATGTATTTGAAAAACAAGTACAAGTACAGGAGGTGGTGCTTCCGAATTTAAAAATGAAACTGGATTTTGAGAAAAAAGCATTTGGCGCCGGCGATGGAGTAGTAGCAAAGCTGGAGCTGAATACCAATGAAAACAAGCCGCTTGCCAATTACAAAATTAAACTGGTAGCCAGCCTGGATGGAAAACAATTTATTGCAAAAGCTGATGCAACGGATGAGAACGGATTACAGTATTTAAAATTCGACCTTCCAAAAGAGTTGAAAACAAACGACGGCTTGCTGAATGTAATGATCGATTATAACGGAACAACCGAAAGTATTTCGCGCTCCATACCAATTGTATTGAATAAAATTTCGGTACAGCTGTTTCCCGAAGGCGGCGATCTGGTGAACGGCCAGGAAAGCAGGGTTGCATTCCGCGCACTCAACGAATTTAATAAGCCTGCCGATATTGAAGGTGTGGTGCTGAATGACAAAGACAAAGAAGTGGCATCTTTCAGCAGTTTTCACATGGGAATGGGCAATTTTACATTTGTACCGAAAGCCAATGAAAAATATCACCTGAAAATTACCAAACCTGAAAACATTACAGAAACATACAACTTGCCGGAAGCATTGCCCCGCGGTTATGTGATGAATGTGCAGGCATCTGCTGATGAAATAGCACTGAACATAAATTCCACAGAAAATGAAGAATTATCAATTGTAGCCCGGGCGCGCAACAAAATGTATTATTCCACAGTAGTGGACGCAAAAAAAGGCACAAATAAAATTATATTTCCTACCGGTAATTTTCCGATCGGTATTTCACAAATTACGTTGTTTGACAGCAAAGGAATTGCACGTGCAGAGCGTTTGGCATTTGTGAATAAAAATAAGCAATTGAACATTTCACTCGAAACAGAAAAAGAAAAATACCTGCCGCGTGAAAAAGTAAAAATGACCATCACTGTAAAGGATGAACGCGGGATGCCAATGCCGGCAAATCTTTCCATGGCAGTAGTAAACGATCAGTTTTTAAGCTTTGCAGATGATAAATCCGGAACTATTTTATCGGAATTATTATTACAGCAGGACCTGGTTGAAAAAGTAGAAGAGCCTGCATTTTATTTTGATAAAAAGGAAGCAAAAGCAGATGTGGCATTGGATGATCTGCTGATGACCGCAGGCTGGAGACATTTCACATGGGAAAAAATAATGGGCGACGAAATTCCGCCGGTTGCGTATGCACCGGAGAGGGCTATTGTTTCGGGAACGATCCAGGATGCGAACACCGGAAAAATAATTCCGAATGCTACCGTAAAAATTGTGAATGGCGCCGAATATAAAGCAGACGAAAACGGGAAATTTATTTTTAACAAGCTCGATCTTACAAAGCCGGTATTGCTTACTTACAGTGCTTCCGGCTACCGCGCGCAAACTCAACAGATCGATAACTACGGGCAGGACCTGGTGATGTACCTGTACAACGATAGTTATTATATGTATAAAAATGTTCCGCGGCCGTCGAGGGCCATGGAAGAAGACGATATTGCAATGGCAGAAGCGCCGGTAAATGAAGCTGCACGGGGAGCCGGAGCGCAACAGGACCAGTTGCAGATTGAAAATAAAGTAGTAAGCAGAAAAGAAGCGCAGGACAAATTTTTAATGGATGACCTGAAAAAAGAAAAAAGCGGAAGTGATGTTGCTAAAAAAATGCCGGAAAAAAATGCGGAAAAAGAACAGGCTGCTGTAGTTTCAAAAGATGAGCGCTCCAACTGGTTTGCAAAAGCCGACAGCGATGAGGATGATCAAAAATCTGCCGGAAATTTTAAAGCAAAGATGCGCCCGGATGTTGCCGTACAAACCTATTACCGCGCACGCGAATTTGCTGCACCTGTATATGATAAAAATGAGAATGTAGAAACCCGCACCGATTTCCGCAATACCATTTACTGGAACCCGGATGTGGAAATTGACCGCAGCGGTAAAAAAACAGTAGAGTTTTACACATCAGATGACATTACTTCTTTCCGCACTACAGTGGAAGGCATTGCAACCGACGGATCGATTGGCAGAACAGAAAAAAACTTTTTCACCCAATTGCCGTTCGCCATGAGCGCAAAAGTACCCGTGGAAGTAGCCACAGAGGATAATGTTTCCGTTCCGTTAACATTAAAAAATAATACAGACAAACCATTGGGCGGATTCCTTACCGTAACATCGCCGGAAGGCTTACAGGTATTGACTGCGATCCCGCAAATGCAAACCATTATGCCCGGGGCTGCTAAAACCATTTACCTGGATTATAAAGTACTGGACAAGATCGGTTACGGTGATTTTACCCTGACGTTCCGTTCCTGCGGATTAAAAGACGCGTTCACACAAACAATAAAAATAGCACCGAAAGGTTTTCCGGTGAAAGCATCATTTTCTGCCCGGGAAGTGGAAAAAGAATATTCGTTCAGCATGGACCATGTGATCAACGGCTCGGTAAAAGCTACGTTTACTGCTTTTCCAAGCGTTGTATCCGATTTGATGAAAGGCATTGAAGGGATTTTGCAGGAACCGTACGGTTGTTTTGAACAAACCTCCTGCACAGCATATCCGAATGCGATGGTATTGGATTATTTAAAAAATACCGATAGCAAGGATAACAAAACACTGGCGCGGGCTACCGATTTGCTCGACAGGGGGTACAAACGCCTGACCACTTTTGAAACCACTGAAAAAGGATACGAATGGTTTGGCGCTAATCCGGGCCATGAAGGATTAACAGCTTACGGGATCATGGAATTTACAGATATGAAAAATGCCGGGCAGAATGTAGATCAGAAAATGCTGGACCGCACTGTAGCATGGCTGCTAAGTCATAAAGACGGAAAAGGCGGATTTAAAAGGGAGCAGCATGCGTATCACGATTTCGGAAGGATCAGCGATGATATTTTAAATGCGTACATCGTTTATGCATTGACAGAAGCGGGTTACACAACCGACATTCAAAAAGAATTTGAAACCTCGTATAAAAAAGCGATGGAAACAAAAGATCCTTATATGCTGGCTATGCTGGCGAATGCAGCTTACAGCCTTAAGGAAAATAGCAAAGCAGAATCGGCCATGACTGAACTGATTGGCAAACAGGCAAAAGACGGCAGCTTCACGGGAACAACGCATTCTATCACGTATTCGCAGGGACAATCATTAACGATTGAAACCACTTCACTGGCGGTGCTGGCGATGTTAAAATCAGGAAAAAATGCGGGCGTGATGAATGGCGCTGTGCAATACATTGTGGGCTCACGAAGCGGGTCCGGCGTGTTCAGCTCCACGCAAGGAACAATCCTCGCTTTGAAAGCATTGACTGAATATGCAAAAGCAAGCAAAAAAACGACAGAAGATGGCACGATCGAAATTTATGTGGACAATAAAAAAGTTGCAGAACGTGCTTACAAAGCAGGGGATAAAGGTGCGATCGAAATTGCCGGATTGGAAAATTATTTAACAGCGGAAGGCAAACACGATGTGAAAATAAAATATGTGGGCGTTAAAAATCCGCTTCCGTATTCAATGGCGGTGAACTGGAATACCTCTTTGCCTAACAGCGATAAGGATTGTAACATCGATATTAAAACGCGGCTGGCATCACAATCTGCCAATGTTGGAGAAACGGTGCGCCTGACTGCTACCATTACCAATAAAAAAACAACGGATGTGCCAAGCACAATGGCAATCATTGGCATCCCGGCGGGGTTTACAGTTCAGCCATGGCAGTTAAAAGAATTGCAGGAAAAAAATGTGTTCGATTATTATGAGCTGAAAGGAAACAACATTGCGATCTATTATCGCGGAATGGCGGCATCAGCTGTGAAAGAGATCAACCTGGACCTGAAAGCCGAAATGCCCGGTGTGTATGATGCGCCTGCTTCGTCAGCTTATTTGTATTATAATAATGAATTGAAAACATGGGCTGGAATGGAGAAGATCACCGTGAAAAAAGGATAATTTTTAATGTGCAGATAAAATGATTATTGATGTGCAGATGAGCTGTGTGCGTTAACAGCGTGTAAATTGCTTATTAAAGCTGCCCCTGTCAGGGTTTTAAACCCTGACAGGGGTGATAAGCGGTTAGTACTTCAACAATAATAGGAATATTTTTTTACCACACAAAACATAAAAAATGTTCAGCTATAACTATAAAAATAAAAAGCACAAAGGACTATGCTCCTTTGTGCTTTTGTGCCTGCTTTTTGTGGCTGCAGGCGCTGTTGCGCAAACACAGCAATATGCATTAAATGATCCGCGGAACCCGGACTGTCCCTGCCACAAAGCTCAAAAACAAGCCGAGCAGGAATATGCACAATTAAACCTTCCAAAGGAAAAAGTGGTGATAAATCAGGAAACAGACCCGCTGTTGCCACAAAAAAATAAGGAAACGGCAGCACAAAATACGACGGTTGTAAGGCAGGGGAACACTTCTGTTTCCGGGAAAAATAAACGGAAAAATAAAATTGCCCTGATCAGGAAATTTACATTCAGGTATATTAGAAAACACCGGGGAATCAAAAAAATGCACACCGATTATTCGGTTTGTTTTCACAACTGGTAATCAGCCCAACAAATGCACTTTGTATTTTGCAGCCATTTTTTGCAATTGTTCGGAAGGGATGTTGTGACTGTTTTCGCCTCCGTGGCGGTTTTCAACAGTAATAACAAAAATGCGGTACTGATGTTTTGCCGCTAATTTAAAATACGGTTCCATTTCCCACTCAATGGTAAAAGTGTTGTCCACAAAAATTTTAGGACTTCCTTTCTTCATCCATTCTTCCGTTTGCAATTCACATTGTTTGTATGCAAGGTGATTTTTATACGGGTCAAAATCGTATGCGCCTGTTACGGGATCCGTAAAATAACTATCGATCGACAAGACGGGATGGCTTGCATTCTCTGATAAAACAGTTGCCAGCGTGGTTTTTCCGCTGCCAGGTAATCCCCGTAAGAGAATGAGCGAGTGTTGTTGCATTATTTGTACAAGTTGCAAATATGTACAAATATACAAATCAGTGGAGAATAGAGAAGGGAAAAAGCAGGCAACAAATCAGCAGAGGACAGGCAAGAAAAAACAGGTAAGAAATAAAAATTAAATAACAGGCCAGCAAACTAATAAACCAGGATCAACTTTTAAGTATTGGCAGCAGAACGCATGGCCTGCACCAGGGATGTTATTTTTAATGCGATTTTTTTTAGCTCGGCATAGCTGTTTGGTTTTTTTACATAAAGATTTGCGCCTTCTTTATACGCATTTTCAACATCTATGCGGGAGGAAGAAGTAGAGTACATTACCACGGGGATGCTTTTGAACTGCTGCATTTTTTTGATCTCCCGAAGACACTCTTGTCCGTTTTTGCAAGGCATATTGAGGTCCAGGAAAATAATATCCGGGAGGCGGTCTTTTCTTTCAGCAATGGCAATCATCAGCTCCGTACCGTTTTGTGCAGTAGTCACTACTGCATTTGGAATGGATTCGCTCATGGCCTCCATAAAAAATTCACGATCATCGTTGTCGTCATCCGCAAGCAGGATGTGGATTTCTTCGTCCCTTTCCTTTTTAATAACAGGTTCTTTTTTAACAGGGTTGTTTTTTACAATGTCCCAGTAAGTGGTGGCAAATATTTCCAGAACGGGGTGACGGTAAGGGTGAATGGCTACTTTCATGGCAATGGGGATTTGTATTTTATACATCAATTTTTTATATCTGTTTATTTCTTGCAATAAAAGTAGGATGAAACCCATAGGAAGCAAAAGCATAGTTTATTTTTTATTCTAAACCCTTTTTCGTAAATTTGCAATATAATATGTCTAACTAATTGATTTTCAATTATAATGTATTGTTTTTAGTTTGAAAAAACTTCTTAACCCATGGATGAATTAGCGAAATTAATAGGCTCATTAACGAAGGCAGAAAAGCGGTATTTTAAGATGTTCACCTCTCTTCAAAGTGGAGAAAAAGGTTATTTAAAACTTTTTGAAGCCATTGAAAAATCCGATAATTATGATGAAGAGAAGATAAAAAAAATGTTTGCCGGTGAAGATTTTATCAAGCGGCTGCCTGCGGTAAAAAATTATTTATATAACCAGATCTTAAAAAGCCTGCGCATTATTTACTCGGGAAATACTGTAGAATCGGAGCTCCGGGAGATGATGGAAGATGTATCCAACCTGTATGAAAAACGGTTATATAAGCAATGTGCAAAGATTTTAGATAAAGCAAAAGAGCTGGCCAATAAGAACGAATTTTTTCTCCAGCTGATCGAGATCAATTCCTGGAAAGAGAAAATTTTAATTGAGCTGCTTACGCTGGATAAATACGAAGCCATTATCGACAAGCATTTGGAAGAGGAGATCGACCTGATCGAATCGCAAAAAAACATTGCACGTTACCGCAGCCTTTATAATAAAATGATCCTGATCAACCGCAAGATCAAAGAAGCGCGTTCGGAAGAAGAGCTCAAACAATTTCAGTCCATCATCGAGCACCCGCTTTTAAAATCAATAGATTCAGCATATACGTTTGAAGCGAAAAATTACTTTTACCGCATCCATCTCATTTACAATCATGCAAAAGGTGATAATGAAGCAAGTTTTGTGATCGCGGAATTGCAGTTGAAATTAATTGAATCGTATCCCGAAAAAATAAAAGAAAGGCCGCAGCTCTATATTACCGCTTTAAACAACGTTTTGCTGTGCGAGATCCACATTCATAAATATGATAATTTTAAGGAAACACTTTTAAAACTCCGGAATTTTCCTTTAAAATCGCTAAGTACAGAGGTTGGTCGTTTTGTAACTTCTTACACATTCGAAATGGTGATGTACCTCGATTCGGGTGAATTCCACAAAAGCAGCGCTATCCGTGATGAAATTTCGGAAGGGCTTACCAAATACCATGATAAAATAAATGCAGTGGAAGAGATCACGATGCTTTATAATTTGTTTTATTCTTATTTCGGTACGGCAGAATATTCGAAAGCGCTGGGCATCATCAACCGTCTTTTAAATGAATATCAAAAAGAATTGCGTTACGATATACAATGTGCGGTTCGTATCCTTAATTTAATTTTGCATTACGAGCTGGGAAATACACGCCTGATCGAATACAACGCATTTTCCACCTATCGCTTTTTATATAAAAGTAAACGGCTTTACAAGCTCGAAAACATTGTACTGAATTTTATCCGTAAAAAAATGCCTTCGATCTATACGGCAAAAGAACAGATAGAAGCATTTAAGGAATTGCGCCAGGAATTTATTGCGATCTCTGAGCATCCCTATGAGAAAAAAGCTTTTGAGTATTTTGATTACATTTCCTGGCTGGATTCGAAGATCGAAAACAAACCGCTGGAAGAAATTGTAAAGAAGAAGTTTTCTTCAGTAATTAGTAAATAGTTGTAGTACTTAGTAATTAGACTGTGTGATGCGATGTTTAAATAAAAAATCCTGATCAAAATTGATCAGGATTTTTTTATTTGCTTTTTTTAGCTTGATACTAATTACTTATTTAAAAGTAAGTTTCCCCTGCCGTATCAGTTCATTGTTTTTATTGGTGATGCGGTAGATGTACATGCCGGCCGACAATCCGTTGCGTGCAATGTGCATTTCATCAGTATTTATATTATTGAGCTGCAATACTTCCCTGCCGGTGATGTCCATCAATGTAAAATTGATGAGTTGCACCTGCGGATCGGCATTTTCACCCGGGTTAAAGCGGATCCAAAGATCGTTCTCAACCGGATTAGGGTAGAGGGTGTAGCTGCTGCCGTTATCAACTAACATTATTGATTTATGATTGCTGGCGATCAGTTCTGCAAGATATGGAATAGTATCTGAACCGATCGTGTTAAAGGACCCGCCGATCAGTAAGGATCCGTTATAATTGGCAGTGGCTGTGAATGGCGTATTGATGGTGTAGCAGGAGTTCCAACCTGTAGTGCTTTTGTACACCAGCATTTTGTAAACATCCGCGCCGCCCATATTGCTTTGATAATGCATGCAGGTGATCATTGAGTTATCGAAGTAACCTATAAACATGGTGCTTACAGTAGTTGCGCCGGTATAATCGGTGCCCGAGCCGGCATCGGTCCAGGTAGTGCCATCCCATTTAGCAAGGTGATGAACAGTATCAGATCCTGCCATGTTGAAATCGCCGCCAACATACAGTGCCTGTGCAAAATTAAGCATTGTACTTACGGTAGTAGCGCCGGTGTACTTTTGCACACCGCCTCCCACATCGCTCCAGCTGCTCCCATTCCATTTTGCAATGTTATGCACGGTAACGCCGCCTGCGCTGGTAAATGTACCCGCTGCATACAGGTCGCCGTTAAATTCCACTAATTTATTTACATTTCCGTTGATCCCTGTTCCCAGGGATACCCATGCAGATCCGGTCCATTTTGCAATATTGCTGAGGCTGGTACTTCCGGAGTGGTCAAATGTTCCGGCAACATACAAGTCGCCACCGTATACAATCTGGGTGCTCACGGTTGTGGCGCCCGTATATTTTTCGAGTCCGTATCCGAAATTGGCCCATCTGCTGCCGCTCCATACCGCAATATTATTACAGTCTACACTATCAAAATTGGTAAATGTACCGGTAGCTACAATGTTGCCGGAATAAACCCCAATGGATTTTATATCCGTGCCTGTGACCATGCCGCTGCCTAATGAAGTCCATGTTGATCCGTTCCATTTTGCGATCCCTGATCGGGAAACGGTGCCTGCCATCGTAAAACTACCAGCTGCATATATATTATTCGACGTATCGGTTATAATTGCTTCTACAGATGAATTGAATGAGGGGCCAACGGGGGCCCAATTACTTTGTGCAGATAAAAAACCAGCCATTGACATGAACAGCAGGAGGGAAGAAGTAGCTTTTTTTATCATAACTTTTGTTTTAAAGGGTTAGTCTAAAATTACTAAGATAAAAAGCGATATGGAAATTAAATTTCTTTGTTTCTACTAATCCCAACTATGGAACATTGCATCGAAATTTTATTTGAATAGGCTTGCATATTACAGCTGCATAAAAAGTGTGCCTTAATTTATTGTATGGTTTTTTGAGGAATTTTTTCCCAATCTCTACTTAAAGGTAATTCAAAAACATGCGTTTGTCAAATTAAAAGTAGTTCAAATGCTTGAATTTTTTTAAGATGTACGGAATTTTTTGGTCCCCCGGATTTCCCGTTTTGTATAAAAAACATCTCACAATTCCCCGTCAATTATTTTTGTGATTTTTAATTTTATCAATAAAATCAGTACTTACATGACTTGGCATGTGTTTTTAAAAACCAGAAACACAATTACAATTTAATTTAAAAACAATTTAAAATTATAGAAATAATGAAAAAAAATCTACTCAAAAGAGCAGCGATCGTGGGGTTTATATTTGCCGCATTTATGACCACCACCGCAAGCGCATTTACTGCAGTTACCTCAGGTAACTGGAGCAGCGCAACAACCTGGGGCGGAGTTGCGCCGGGTTCAACTGTTTCAAACCAGGATATCAGCATTCCAAGCGGAATTACGGTAACATTTGATACTGATGTTAATTTTTCGGGCTTGCTTAATTCGTTTACCGTAAACGGAACATTAAGCAGCTCATCTACTAATTCACTTACCATGGCACAAGGTGCATTTGCCGGAGCTGGTACTGTGAACATTGACCGTATCCGTTTTACAGGTTTGCTGGCAACTATGTCGTATACCGGTACTATGATGGTTCATCATTTTGAAAACACGGCTGCGATCCTGTCGATTGCATCCAGCGTATCTGTTAATGATACACTGAACCTTGATGGCGGAAGCATTACACTGACTACAGGTGCAAACCTTACCATGATGATGAATGGTACCATCCTTGTAAACGGTGGTACACTTGCTGTCAGTGGTGGTGTTTTCAACGGCAGTAATGATTACAATGTGGTTTACATTGGTGCATCAAAAACTTCCGGTGTTGAGATCAACGGCACACACTTAAATAATTTGTATGTATCGTTAAGCGATAACACACAATCATTAACAGTGGGTAGCGACATGATGATCAACGGTATTGCGCATGTAAATACAGGTGCACTGAATTTTAACGGAAGGCATTTGACGATCAACAGCGATTTAATTATTGCTGCGGGTGCGATGCTGACAAGTAACGCTACTTCCAACCTTACTATTAATGGTAACGGCGCTATTCCAAACGGATTGGTATTTTCTTCCGCTTCGGCACTGAGCAATTTTGAGATCAACCACAGTGGTTCTGTAAATGTTAAATTAATGAGCGGCTTAAATATCGCCGGGGATTTAACATTGACCGATGGCGGATTTTCACTGGAAACAGGTTCTACTTTAACAATGAATGCTGCAAGTACGATCCAGATCGGATCCGGATCTATCATTTCCAATGGTGGCGGATTTGTAGGAACGGCTGCTTACAATGTTGATTACATGGGCGCTGCTGCTTCAACAGGTGTTGAGCTGAGCGGTTCGGGATTAAATAATGTTTCTCTTCATCTGACCGTAACAACTGATCGTGTATCATTAACAAATGATTTAACCATGTCAGGTGCTTTGGATATGCAAAGCGGACAATTACAGATCTCGGGATATAAGTTAACACTTAACGGTACCATCAATCAAAATTCTAATTCAGTGTTTGTTGGTAACAGCTCTGCTGAACTGGCTTTGAATTTAACTACATCTACAAACGATACTTTGTATTTTAATACAGGAGCGGGCAACGATGTGTTGAGCCGGTTAACTTTGAATACCGGTGCATCTTCCACTATTTATTTAGGAACTGAAATGCAGATCGGAACCGAGCTTCTTTTAACAAGCGGTAAAATTGATTTGGGTGAAAATAATTTATTGTTGCAATCTGCAGCAGTGATCACCGGTTACAATTCTGCTAAATACATTGTAACTTCAGGTAACGGTAAATTGCAAATGCACATTAACACATCTGCTCCTTACGTAACTTTCCCTGTAGGAACTACAACCGGATATTCTCCAGCTGCGATCCAACAAACGGGTGCAGGCACTGCAGGTGAATTTATGGTGAGTACAATGCCGGGTGTATACTCTAACGGTACTACCGGTTGGAACAGCGCTACAAGCAATGGAAAAGTGGTGAACAGAACATGGGAAATCATCCCTTCCGGTGGAATGGTGGTGAACAGCAACCTGAAATTAGGTTGGGCTACTGCCGATGAGGTAAACGGTTTCGACAGAACAAATTCATACATTGCAGGTTACAACACATCATGGGATACTGCTCCGTTTATGGCTGCTGTTGCAGGAACAATGAACGGAAACAATTATGAAACAGAAAGAATGGCGGTTACTTCGGCAGCCGGAAATGATTTTGCGGTAGCAGATTCTGCTGCAAGCATTACGTTGGGCATCGATGAAAATCAAACAGCTGTTACTATCCTGTTGTATCCAAATCCAAGCACGGATGTAATCAATGTTCAAACTGATCATGCTGCTGATACTTATCAGTACGAGATCATTGACATTACAGGAAAAACATTGAACGCTGCAACGAATAAAAATACAGTGAACACCTTTAATGTAAGCAATCTTAGCAAAGGATATTATTTTATCAAAGCAACCAACCTTACAAACAAACAAGTGATCACCAAACGTTTTATAAAATCGTAAAATGTGAGGATTAAATAAAAACGCCCTGCCGGATGATCCGGCAGGGCGTTTTTTTTGATGTTGCTTTACTGGCCGCTCCTAACGGAGCTAATTACAGGCCGCTCCTACGGAGCTGTGCAGGATAATAATAAAGAGTTGGTTGATACAGATCGCTCCGGGAGCGCTGAAACTATTCTACCGGAAAAAATAAATTAAACGTGCTGCCTGTTCCTGGTTCACTTTGAACTGTAATAAAACCCTGGTGAATGTCCATTATTTTTTTGCAGATCGCTAACCCGATACCGGTGCCGGGATATTCGCTTTTGCCATGCAGGCGCTGGAACAATTCAAAAATTTTATTGGCATATTGCGGATCGAAGCCAATACCATTATCGGTTACACTGATGCAATAATAATGTTTGCCTGGCTCTGTTTCGTGGTTGTGAATATCCTGCCCGAGGATTACATGTGTTGCAATTTTTATTTTTGGAGCAACATCCGCTTTGCTGTATTTTATAGCATTTGTAAGCATGTTTGTAAGGAGCTGCTGAAAATAAAACGGAATCACATTCATCACCGGCATCGGATCGTAAACGATCTCCGCTTTTTTTTCTTCAATGGATTCGTTCAGATTGGAAAGCACTTCTTTCAGCAATTTATTAGTGTCAGCTTTTTCAAATGCTTCCGGTGTGCTGTTGATCTGGGAGAAATTAAGCAACGCATCAATTAAATTCTGCATGCGGTTGGCTGAGGATTGGATGCGATCAAAAATATCTTTTCCCCAATCAGACAACACTGCGTATTCTTTTTGCACCAGCCGGCTGGAAAATGCCTGTATCTTGCGCAGAGGTTCCTGCAGATCGTGGCTGGCCATGTAGCTGAAGGATTCGAGCTCTTTGTTGATTTGCTCCAGGCGCTTGTTTTTTGATTCGATGTGTTCCGTGTATTCCTGCATTTTATTTTCTGCAAGCTTGCGCTCGGTAAGGTCGCGCGTAACTTTCGAATACCCGATGATGTTGTTGCGTTTGTCGTGCAGCGCTGTAATGGCAATGCTTCCCCAAAAAATAGTTTCATTTTTCCGTACGCGCCATCCTTCGCTGGTTGCCCTGCCTTCGCGTGCCGCCTGTGCCAGCAATTGCATCGGAAGGTTACTTTTCTGATCGGCTTCAGTATAAAAAATAGTAAAGCTTTTGCCTAGTATTTCATCCGCTGTATAACCTTTTATTTTCTCCGCGCCTTTATTCCAGTTTTCGATGATGCCTTCTTTGTTCAAAAGAATAATCGCGTAATCTTCCACTTCATTTACCATTCCATGATAACGCTCTTCGCTTTTGCGGAGCTCGTCATTTTTTTTGATCAGCTCCACAATGGCATTTACTTCATCTGTAATGTCTACGGAAACGCTTACTACATCTTCAATCCGGTTGTTTTTATCTTTATTGAAAATAGTTCCGTAGGTATGGAACCAGCGGTATTTACCGTTTTTATGCAGTATCCGGTATTTGAACTCAATTACTTCATCCGGATCGTCTTCCCCCTGATCAAACATTTGTACAATGCGCATGTATTTTTCCGCCAGCGCTTCCAGGTCATCCGGATGGATCAGGTCGATAAAAAAGCCCATTCCTTTTCCCTCTATTTCTTCATTACTGTAACCGAGCTGCTTTTCCAGTGTTTGATTAATGAACAGGAACTGGTCCATGTGCAGATTGTATGCAATGATGATGGAAGGAGTAATGTCGGTTATTTTCTGAATGAAATATTGTTTTTCATTCAGATCTTTTTCAAATTGTTTTTGAACGGTTACATCCTGCACGGTGCCAAATAATTGTACGGGTTTTCCTTCTTCATTTATTCTTATTTCGCCTTTGGCATGCAGAATTTTTTCTTTGCCGTTTTTTAAAACTATACGGTAATAAAAATCATGGGGTAGTAATGTTGTAATGGAGTGTTCCATTTCTCTAACGACCATTGCCATGTCGTCGGGGTGGTTATAATCCGCCAGGTTTTCCGGTGCATACAGCTGTTTTTCCAACTCGTAGATCTTATACAGCTCGTCGGACCAAACACGGTTATTAGAATGCAGGTTCCAGGTCCAGTTACCGATGTTGGATAATTCCTGGGCTTTTTTATAAAGGTCCTGTTGAATATTGATCAACGCATTAAAATAAAGCCCGGTGATGTAAGTTGTTAAATTATCAAGCTCATCTGCGATTTGCAGGCAGGTATCCATTTCTGTTGTATAAGAATGAACAAATTTGCGGAAGGTCCTGCTGCGGATCAGGCCAATGAGCAATATATCTTCCACCACAACTTCGTTGCGTGCGATCAGTTCCAGTTTATCATTCAGCCATAGCTGGAGTGAATGCGAAATAAATTCTTTTACCTTATTGGTGGAAATGGCTTGTAGGAATTCAAGTGCGGTTCTTTTGCCTACTGCCAGCATTTGTTCTTCCGTTAAGGAATCAAAAAAGCGCAGCAGCGGAAGCTTTACTTCGCGTGTAATGCGTAATTGCTCTACTACATACTCATCCAGCTTTTGGTCGGTGATGTATTGCGCGCAGCCCGGCAGCAACAGAAGCTGTGGTTCTGTTGTTGTATTTTCCATGCGATCGTTATTGGTTTGGAGTGGATCGGTTTTCATAAAATAATCGCCTGCGCGATGAATTGATAAATATACTTTAATTTGGACGCTCTCCGGGCAAATCCTTCTCCATGAATTTATACCATCGATTTGCTGCAAAACGGGCATTTGATTGCCCGGTTTGGGGAATAATTCAGCTTTTATGCTTTTTTAATCTCCCAAATACATTCTAATTTATTGAAAATCAATTGTTTGATTTCGCTTCCACAGATAATGTAGCATGCGGAACGGCCATTAGCCGTCCTTTCGGGATTTTTTCCCCGGTTTTAGTGCAAATGCCGTATGTTCCGTTTTCTATCCGGCCAAGGGCAGCGATCAGCGCATCGATGAATTTTTTTAAACGTGCCGCATTGTTGTTTGTTTCTTCGATGGACGAGATCTCGGCAACATGATTGGCATTGAACCATACAGGATCTGTATCCCTTGTGCTGTTATCGTCCAGGTGTTCCTTCAGGTTGTTGTATTCATTTTGTGCATTTTCCAGTTTTGTAAGAATAATTGTTTTAAATTCCTGCAACTCTTCTTTTGAATAGTTTTTCATAAATCCCGCTTTTTTGTTTTGCGGAGGAAAAAAACATTTATTCCATCTGTTTTCTGGGGAAATAATTACTCAAAACAGAATGGTTGTATATTTGTCTTTCCACAGTAACTAAAATATACTTATGAGCAAACTACTGATAATAGAAGATGACATGGATATGGGAATTCTTCTGAAACGATTTTTGACAAAGAACGGTTTTGATGTAGAAACCGTATCGAATGGAAAAAGTGGAATCAATGCATTTGCAGCCAACCAGGCCGATCTTGTGCTTTGTGATTATCGCCTTGGAGATATGGAAGGCGTGGAAGTTTTAAAAAAGATCAAGGATATAGAGCCAACGGTTCCTTTTATTATCATGACCGGTTATTCGGACATCCGTACGGCCGTAAATGTAATGAAAGTAGGCGCCTTTGATTACCTGGCAAAACCCTTATTGCCTGATGAAACGCTGCAGATCATCAAACGGGCGCTTGCAGGCGGAAGCCAGCTGGCGAATATCGTGGTGGACAAAGGAGAAAAAGAAGAGCAGCCGGTACATGCGGCAAATGCAGCTTCCAAACCAAAATCAAATCCTGGCAAAAACGATTATGTATTCGGGAAAAGCCCGCAATCAACAGAATTGCTGCGGCAGATAGAGCTGGTAGCGCCTACCAATTACAGTGTAATTATTTACGGGGAAAGCGGCGCCGGAAAAGAGGCGATCGCACAAACCATTCATAGAAAAAGCAAGCGTGCAAAACAACCATTCATTGCGATGGATTGCGGCGCTATGTCAAAAGAATTAGCCGGAAGCGAATTGTTCGGGCACGAAAAAGGTTCGTTTACAGGAGCGCTTGCTACTAAAATAGGGCATTTTGAGCTGGCAAACGGCGGAACCATCTTTTTGGATGAGATCGCAAATTTACCGTACGATGTGCAATCATCATTGCTGCGTGTAGTGCAGGAACGTAAAGTAAAACGCATCGGCGGAAGCAAAGAGATCCCGATCGATGTGCGTATCATTGTGGCCAGTAATGAAAACCTGAACGATGCTTACAAAAAAGGAAAATTCAGGGAAGACCTGTACCACCGTTTCAATGAATTTCATTTAACGGTTTCTGCTTTGCGCGAACGCAAGGAAGATATATTGATGTATGCCAAATACTTTTTAGCGATCGCTAACCAGGAGCTTGATAAAAATGTGCAAGGATTTACACCGGAAGTGGAAGAGTTATTCATGCGTTATCCATGGTATGGTAACTTACGTGAAATGAAAAATGTGATCCGCCGCTCGGTATTATTAACGGAAGGCGCTTTTGTGGAAGCCAAATCGTTACCGTTCGAAATCTCGAATTATACGCGCACAACAATGGCGATCGACGATCCGAACGAACATGTACCCATGCCACAGTATAACTATCAGCAACAACCGATGACAGAAAAAGCGCCGGAGCAGTTAGCGAGAGATGAAAAGCCGGATCTGAAATCGGTAGCGCTGGGTGCAGAATACGACCTGATCATTAAAGTTCTGAAAGAAGTAAATTACAACAAAAGCAAAGCCGCAAAGGTATTGAATATCGATCGCAAGACGCTGTACAATAAAATGAAAGCATATAACATGTAGAATTTATGGAAGAGGCTAAAAGTATACGGGTATTGCTTGTTGAAGATGACCAGGACGATTATATTTTATTTAAAGAAAATTTGGATGAAATAAAAGTCAATTCCTATACGCTTACATGGGCCAGCACTTATGAAAAAGCACTGGAGCTGATCAGGAACGATAATCACGATATTTATTTTTTCGATTATTTGCTGGGCGCACGCACCGGGCTTGACCTGATCCAGGAATGCTTAAAAGCAGGAGTGGATACACCGATTATTATTTTAACGGGATTGGGAAACCAGCAAACGGATTTAAAATCGATGGAGCTGGGCGCTGCAGATTACCTGGTAAAAGCGGAGATTGATGTGGAAAAGCTGGAGCGCAGCATCCGGTATTGCATCGAGCAAAGCAGGATGCTGAAGAAGGTAAAAACAAGTGAAACGAAATTCAAAAGTATTTTTGAAAATTCGCATGATGTGATCTACATTTCCAATGAAGCAGGCAAAATGCTTGACATTAATAAGTCTGCAGAGCGCCTGTTTGGTTATACGCGCGAAGAGATCCTGGCAATGGATGCATTACAGTTGTACAGCAATGTGCAGGACCGCGAAAAATTTATTAAAGAAATAAGCCTGAATGGCAGTTGCGCTAATTTTGAAGTGGTGCTGCTGGATAAATTCGGTGAAAAAAAATATTGTACACTTACAGCCAATATTCAAAAAACAGATGAAGGCGAGGTTTATTACCAGGGGATTATCCATGATATGACCATGCGTAAAAAAGTAGAGCACGATCTGATCATTGCTGAAAAACTGGCCATTGCAGGGAAAATTGCGCGTACACTTGCGCATGAAGTGCGTAACCCGCTTACGAATATTAATTTGTCGGTGGAGCAGCTGGAAGAATACATTGTGGATGAAAATTATACACCTTATTTCGAGATCATTAAACGAAACAGCAAACGGATCAATGCATTAGTGACGGAGTTGATTGAGAATTCGAAGCCCACGGAGCTAAATGGTGTTACAGTATTGGTGGAAACCATTTTGCAAAATACAGTAGACCTTGCGCGTGATCGTGCGAAGTTAAAAAACATACAGATCATTACTGAATTTGACTGGAAAGACGAAATGATTGTGGCGGATGAATCGAAGCTGACGATCGCATTTTTGAATATCCTGATCAATGCGATTGAAGCGGTGGAGGCAAATAAAGGAGTGATCAGGATCGCAGCAAACTCGGGCAATAAAAAATGTTTTATTACGATAGAGGACAATGGCTGTGGTATTGACGATGATCATCTCACGAAAGTGTTTGATCCTTATTTTACAAGTAAAGCAACCGGGATGGGGCTTGGACTGGCTACTACCAGGAACATTATTCAAACACACCGCGGCAAAATAGAGCTGCAAACGGAACTCAACAAAGGAACAACGTTTAATATTGAACTGGAGCTGGCATAGGTTCCTGTTTATACATTCAAAAAAAATAAATATCTTTATCATGTTTTCCGGCATACTCTCCCGGCCGGATCTGCAATAAAAACTATTTCAGTTTTTTGTTTCTTCATTTTTACTTAACGCATTCAATACCCCGGATAAAACTGCATACTCCAATGAAAGAAGAATTAGACATCCACAATAAAGAGCAGCTGAAAGGCCGCATCTCTCTTAAATTACAGGTAGATAAAAGCCTGGAAGAATTTTGCGAGAAAAAATTTGAAAATTATAACCGCGATCAGTTTGAAGCAGTTGCTATAAAATTCCATTATGGCGAAGAGGTGCTGGTAACGCTGTATGCGCTTGATAAAGTACGGCAGGAGGGAACGACCTTTAATCCGAAAAAATTACCGATCAAAAAATTCAAAAGCACTTCTTTTGAGCTGTATGATATTTTAATGTTTGTAAAAGAATTTAATGTAACGCTTACAACGGGTAATTACAGGATCCAGGATATGGAAGTGATTAATAAATAAGTTCAAAGTTACAAGTTCAAGGTTCAAGGTTTGCTTTGCGCAGAAAAAATGTTCAGAGTTCAACGTTTGCTGTGTGATCGCTTACGCGATTATTTTACCACGAAGGCAAAAGGCGCAAAGAAAATATAAGGTGTTGCCCGTTTTGCTGCAGGGAGCCTGAGCAATAATTCTTTTTTTTCTTCCTTTTTTTTCTCCTTCTTTCTAAGTGCCTTAGTGGTAAAAAACCGTTCCGAAGGAACCACACAGCAAACTTTGAACCTTGAACTTGCAACTTTGAACTTATAAAAAGAGCGCCCTCACAAATTGCAAGGGCGCTCTTCCGGTTTATTCAATGAGAGGGCTTTTATTTAAGTCCGTATAATTCCACATGTGCTTTTTGATCCGCCATGTTCGGATATGTTTTGTATTTAAATACAACTTTGCTGATCGAGCTTTTATCTTTTACATCGATCACGCGGGTTTCAGAACCAGCTTTCAAGCTGCTTTTTACTGCAATGTTATCCACATCTCCTGATTCGTAATATACTTCTAACGATTCAAGATCAAGGTTGGCATCGGTTACTTTTAATTTAATGGATTTAAATTTATCGGCACCCAATACAACAATGGATTCGTTCTCCATTTTGAAGCTTGCGGTAACTTCCCCGATTTTATGCCAGCCTGGTTTATCGCTGATCACTACTCCCGGTTTTTGTGCTTTGCTTACATGCGCTGCTACAAGCACAAGTAACATTAAAATTGCTTTTTTCATAATGTCTTATTTTTTAGTTTTTATTAGTAATTGTTTAATTGTATTTGGGTATATAAAACAATATGCCAATGGAACACTTAAAAAATACAACCACATAATGTGCAGGCGCTAGGCTCTGCCTAGTGACAAA
>OLLL01000235.1_pt1 | contig 106925 bp, 113 predicted proteins | sample 1604541 | NCBI WGS metagenome assembly OLLL01 (sample SAMEA104055722, study PRJEB20765) | soil metagenome | isolation source: soil
GTTGAACTAGTTCAACCTCTTTTCCTAAGGTACTTCATTTTATTTCATTACTTATCAATGCATTTTTGCATCGTCGTTATTGACACATAATTTTAATTAAACAAAATGCAAAAATTAAAAAACAAAGTAGCTGTTATCACTGGTGGCAACAGCGGAATGGGTTTGGCAACCGCAAAACTATTTTCATCAGAAGGAGCCAAGGTTGCTATCACGGGTCGCAATGAAACCACTATTTCTGAAGCCGTTAAAAGCATTGGTAACAATGCCATTGGTATAAAGGCCGATGTTCTCAATTTAAAGAGTATTGATAAAGCTTATTCGGAAATTGCAGGAAAACTTGGAAAGATAGATGTGTTGATTGTAAACGCAGGTGTTTTCAAAGGGCTGCCATTAGGAGATTATACAGAAGAGCTCTTTGACGAGATCGTCGATGTAAATTTCAAAGGAGCATTCTTCTCAGTGCAAAAAGCATTGCCATTTTTAAATGATGGAGCATCTGTGGTAATAACTTCATCAGTTGTAAACGAAACCGGAATGGCAACTGCCTCAGCTTATTCTGCAACCAAAGCCGCTGTGCGTTCCTTGGCTAGAAGTTTTTCCGCTGATTTATTAGACAGGAAAATCAGAGTAAACATTCTTTCCCCTGGCCCAATTGAAACTCCAATTTTTGACAGATTAGGTATGCCGAAGGAAAACGTTGATGGTATGAAGAATTATATGGCAAGTGGTGTTCCATTAAAGCGTTTAGGTACAGTTGATGAAATGGCAAATGGATTTCTTTTCTTGGCAAGCTCTGATTCTTCTTATATGCTGGGTGCTGAAATCGTTCTCGATGGGGGAATGGGGCAGATTTAATATTCCATATTTTACTACAAGAAAACGCATGAAATATTTCATGCGTTTTTTATCCATTAATGCTAATTCATTTAACTCAGTAAATTATGGCTTTGTTAATCACTTATTGGTCAGTTTATTAAGGGTTTAAGGTTCGAAAGTTGTAAACTCCAGCCCGCTAAAATGTCCAAAACCCTGGCAAATGCCGGGGTTTTTCTTTTGGTGGTAACCTGATCACCTTAGCTGTAGAATTTTGAATTTATAGTTGCGAAATTCGTCTTATTCCCATATTTTAGATGCATGCAATTCAAACCTTCCGATTTTTTTATTGGGTTACTGGATTTTTTCTCAATCATTTTGCCGGGTGCAATATTTTGTCATCTGTATAAGGATAAACTCAATATGTTTCTGAATAATATATTTGTGGACAACGATATGCTTGTTAAAGGCGCTGTGTTCCTTATGGCTTCGTATATTTCGGGGCATATTATTTATTCCGTTGCCGGATTGCTTGACTCACTTGTTTATGACCGTTTAAGGAAATTGTTTTACTCAAAAGAAGATAAAGCGATTGAGGAAGTTAGAATCATAAAAAAGAAGATAATTGATGAAAGTATGGATGAGTCAGGTAATTCCAGTATTAATGAATATAAATGGGCAAAAAGCGTCATTGAAATAAAAGAGCCGGGTTTGATCCTTTCAGTAAATAAATTTGAAGCAGATCAGAAGTTCTTCAGGAGTTTTACCATCCTGGCTTTATTTAACATCGTTGCAGTTATAATTTACCCCGTAATATCCCACTGCGTCCCGGACCATTTCGGATACAAAATAGCTTTTTGGTCACTGATTTTTTTATTATCTCTTTACCGGTTCATTAATCGTCGATTTAAGGGACATCGGCATGCTTTTGAAATTATTATAGTATTAAAGAGCTTAGGTAAATTTTAGGGCGAAAATGAACTGATTTGTATTTGGAATTTATATATTAATTACTTTATTTCTCATCTCGTTGCCCATTAATTTCGTTTTGTTTCGTAGTGAAGTGCAATTACTCCGCAAGAAAACGTTTTCGTTTCTATAAGTTTCAGTTTTGTTGTTTCAGCCACGTCTTTAAATAGAGGAATTCCGTGCCCAAGTAAAACAGGGTTGACAAATAACCAAAATTCGTCAATTAAACCGTGGCTTAGCAATGAATGAGAGGCAGCCGGACTTCCAAAGATTAAAATATTTTTTCCATCTTGTTTTTTTATTTTATTTATGTTGTCTGCAAGTTGGCTGCTAATAACTGTGGTATTGTCAAGTCCTTTTTCGCTGATAGTCTTTGATAAAACAATTTTTGAAACTTTGTTGTACCAGGCCGAATGTTCTTTGTCGTGTTTAGATGCGTTTGGTTGTTCGCCGGCAGTTGGCCAATAACTTTGCATCATTTCATAAGTTACTCTTCCATAAAGTGCGGCGTCGGCTTTGTCCGTCATCGTGGCAATAAAGTCAAACATCTCTTCGTTTATATTTATCCAGTTCATTTCTCCGTTAAGCCCGGCTACAAAACCGTCAAGTGAAGTGTGCATAAAAAAAATTAATTTTCTCATTTTATTTTTATTTAAGTGTTTATACTATTACTTCATTAGCTCATTTTGCTTCAAACCCATTTCGTATTACCGTTTCAAGTACTTCAATGTTTATATCTTTTAGAGTTTTGAACTTAATGCAATACCCGGTCACGCTTGCCTTGCCTATTTTTTTTCCATACGTTTTGGCTAAATATGTTTTATCCTTGATGCCAAGGATATAGACAGAGATTCCGGTTGTGTTTGCACTGATACCAATTTGATAAAACTCCCTGGTTTTTCCATCAGCATATTTTATGGTTTGAAGCCCATATCCTATATTAGGATTAGAAACAGTTTTATTTTCACTGTTTTTACCATCGAGGAACCATAATTTACATGCGGGCATTATTTCCAGGATGATGCGCTGCAACTCTTGCATGTCATTGCGTTTTGGTTCAGGTTGACTGGCAATATACTCTTTGATTTGTCCTTGCACGTTCATGTAAATGAAATTATAGATTGTTTTGTTGCTGCGGTAACTTGCAACTAATTATCTTATACATTAATTTTTCTTCTTATGATCAATGCCTGTTTTTAATAAGGTAGTTAATGGCTTTGATTATGCATTTTTTGTCTTTTGGCAGATCCCGGTCATAATATATTGGAACCTGTGTTGCAAATGTTTCTGAACAAACAACAAATTTAGAATTTTCAGGTCCGACTTTATTGAAGTGTTTTAAACGTAAAAGTATATTCTTCCCAAATTTAAAAATTCTCTATCACAAAAAAAAGTGGGACCGCCTAAATCACCATTATTCTTAGCTAACCAAAAATTAACACATACCTTTTAATTTTCTCATTTTTTAAACCGTTTATAAGCCTCCCGGATGCCTTCTTCTGTTTCGGGGACTAACAGGTTTATTCCACGGTGAATTCTTGCCTGCACGCTTTCAACATAAGGTTTGTATGACTCATAGTATTTCACAAAGGCTGCATTGTAATCGCCATTTGAAGAAAAAAGCGCTTTAGCTAAAATAGCTGCACCCTGCATTGCCAGGCTTGTGCCCATTCCTGTGGGGAAGCTTGTTGTATGCGCTGCATCACCAAGCAATGCAACACGCCCTTTTGACCAGGCCGGCATGTGAATTTGACACACTTCATCAAAGTACAGATTGTCCGACTGAAGCATTGCGTCTAAAATTTCGGGAATTCTCCACGAACTGTTTTTAAAATTATCCTTCAAGATTTGCTTGTGCTGCTCATCATTTCTATGATCCCAATTTAGTTTAGGCGACCTGAAAAGAAGAAAAGCATTCACTGCTTTTTTAAACGGATAAAGGACAGCAAGTTTGTTTGGCTCGTTGTATATGATTCCCGTATTTGGCTTGTTAGATTTTATTGTTGGAGCTTCAATTATGGCAAAGTACGCACCGAAAAACCTGGAATAATTTTCTTCATTGCCAAAAGCAAGTTTTCTTACGACAGAATGTGTGCCGTCTGCGCCAAAAACTAAATCAAAGCTGCTGCTCTCGCCGTTTTTAAAAATTATTTCAACTTTGTCTTCGTGCTGGGTTAGTTTTTCAATTCCGTTTTCAAAAAGAAATTCAACTTCATTCGCCGGAATGCTCTCATAAAGTATATCCACCAGGTCATCGCGATGAATTTCAATATCACCGAGGTATTCGGTTTGTTTGTTTACTTCAAAGGCAGCAAGCGTTTCGTTTTTGGCATTTACAACTTCATTGCCGTGTACAAATTCCTTCGCCTTGATTTTTTCCAATATGCCCATTTCTTTCGCAACGTTTAAGGCTTCGCCTCTTACATCAATGGGCGAACCGCCTCTTCTCAATCCTTTTGTAATTTCAACTACGGTTACTTTTACTTTGTGTCCGGCGTATTTATTTAACAAATATGCCAGGGTTAACCCTGCAATACTTGCTCCTGATATTAAAATTTGTTTTTTCATCGCTTTTAAATTTTATTGTTTACGATGCAAAAATGAAGGTATCTTTACGAATAAAATAACACAATAACTAATAAAAATAGTCGTAAAAATTATGTCTATAAAAACTGATAAACAAAATCTCATTCAGCTTGCTGATAAAATAGGCTTTGAAGTAGGGGAAAATGTAGTGCAGAATATAGAAGTTAAATTTCAAAAAACGTTCGATTTTTTGCCCGAAGTAGCCATGTTTATCGCTTCTTATGTAGTAAAGAAAACGTTCACGCGTGAAACAACCGCACCGAAACATATTAAAGACAATATTCGTTTTTTCTTCCATAATGTATTTGATTACGATGAGCAGACGAAAGGAGAAAGAAAGTCAAAAGCACAGGAAAAACCGCCATACGTGCGCGTGTTCCCGTCTGCACTTTCGTATAAAAGTATTTTCAAAAAAAATTCGCATGTGAATGTTGTTTCTATAATTATCAGTGCCGATTATCTGAAAAGTTTTTTGAAAGAGGATGCTAAACTGTTTCAGTTTTTATTTGACAGTGGCAACAATTTCCTGATTGAAGAAATTATGACAGACGATATTCTTCGTACGGTAAATGATCTTATAAAAAAAGAAGAACCCGGCCCGCTAGAGAGCTATTACTACAAACTAAAAGCAATGGATTTGCTTTTTTATTTGTTTCAGAGTTTGAGCAAACGCGAAAAATCTGCTCATCAAAAACTCAGTGAAAAAGATATAAGAGCGATTTACAAAGTGCGCGACAAAATTGGTTCGTCATTGAACAAGTCAAGTAGCATTGAGGAGTTGAAGCAAATTGCGGGAATGAATGAATTGAAAATGCGTAAACTTTTTACGCAGGTTTTCGGTATGGGAATTTATGACTACTATCAGCATTTGCGAATGAAAGAAGCTGCACGATTGATGCGGGATGAAAAAATGTCGGTATCAGAAACAGGCTATAAAATGGGTTTCGAAAACCTTAGTCATTTTACAAGAGTATTTGAAAAACATATTGGCAAAAAGCCGAAAAAATACAGCAGGGAACTGATATAAAATTAGCTCAATTGTGTAATTAGCGCTTGTATTATTTTTGCCAAAACCCGGGCTCAATCTATATTTGGCTACAAGAATCAGAGATCAGGCTACAACAAGAAGTTTTGTTATGCGGACTTTTGTATTTGATAAATGTAGTATTCAAAATCAAAAACAAACAGCTATGAAAATAATAGTAACAGGTTCATTAGGACACATCGGCAGGCCGCTGACAAAAGAGTTGGTGCAAAAAGGGCACGCAGTAACGGTGATCAGCAGCAAACCCGAAAAACAAAAAGACATTGAAGAATTGGGAGCTACTGCTGCCATCGGCTCTATTGAAGATGTTGGATTTCTGACAGCTGCTTTTACCGGTGCAGACGCCGTGTACACAATGGTACCGCCACCAACTCATTTCTCCGGTACTAACCCTGATGTAATGGCGCATTGTCGTTTAATTGGAAATAACTTTGCACAAGCCATTTCAGATTCTGGAGTAAAGCGTGCTGTTCATCTGAGTAGCATAGGAGCTCATTTAGAAAAAGGATCCGGCCTTATCCTCCTTCATCATGCTATGGAAGAGATCCTCAACAGGCTTTCAGGTGTTGATATTACGTTCATGCGCCCTACGGCTTTTTACTACAATTTATTAAGCTTTATACCTGTGATAAAAAATACAGGCATGATCACATCAAATTATGGTGGAACGGATCATGTTGCATGGGTTTCCCCAATAGATATTGCGGCTGCCATTGCAGATGAGATCGTAACACCGCTTGTACAAAAGGGATCGATTCGGACCGGCAGGAAAGTGCGGTATGTGGCAAGTGAGGAGCTTAGCTGCAACGAAGTAGCCGGTATTTTAGGCGCAGCTATTGGTAAGCCTGATTTAAAGTGGACTGTTATTTCTAATGAACAGATGCAAAGCCGTTTAGAATCGGTTGGAGTGCCTGCACAAATTGCCGCCGGCCTGGTGGAAATGCAGGACTGTATGCACAACGGCCCGTTTTTCGACGATTATTATCAGAACAGGCCGCAGATAATGGGCAAAGTAAAGCTAGCAGATTATGCAAAAGAATTTGCCGCAGTTTTAAATCAAAAGTAATTACCTTTAAAATATGGTAAACATGCAACCACTGCGAATCAGGACAATAAGCGAATATCACCGGGTGATGGGACTTCCAAAGCCTGAACATCCATTGATCAGTGTGATAAATTTTGAATCCATTAAGCACACACCCGGAAGTAAGTCGATAAATATTGTGTTTGATTTTTATTCCATTTCACTTAAAAGAGATTTTAATGCCAAAATGAAATATGGCCAGCAAAAATATGATTTTGATGAAGGGATCATGTTTTTTATTTCGCCGGGACAAGTATTTGGAATTGAATTGGAAAAGGAAGAAGAATTAAAACATTCGGGATGGTTGCTGCTCATCCATCCCGATTTTTTATGGAATACGCCATTGGCTAAAGCGATAAAACAATACGAATATTTCAACTATTCAGTAAATGAAGCACTTTACCTTTCGGAAAAAGAAGAAGCTACGGTAATAAATATTATGCAAAATGTGAAGCAGGAATATCATTCAAACATTGATAAATTTAGCCAGGATGTGATTATTGCCCAGGTTGAATTGTTACTAACGTATGCCGATAGGTTTTATCATCGTCAGTTCATCACCAGGAAAATCACCAATCACGGGATCCTTGATCGTTTGGAAACCGTTCTCGCAGCATATTTTAACAGTGATGCTTTAGCTGGAAAAGGTTTGCCGACCGTTCAGTACATTGCGGATACATTAAACGTTTCACCTAATTATTTAAGTGATCTGTTAAAAGTGTTGACAGGACAAAGTACCCAGCAGCACATCCACAATAAATTGATTGAAAAGGCAAAAGAAAAATTGTCGACCACCAATTTATCGGTAGGTGAAATTGCCTACGAACTGGGCTTTGAGCATTCACAGTCGTTCAGCAAATTATTTAAAAGCAAGATCCATCTTTCACCTCTTGAATTCAGGCGATCGTTTAATTAACACAAATCACAGGATTAAAAAGGTTAGAATGGATTCCTTACCTTTGAAGCATGGTTTTTGAATTCACAGTTTCGCCCGGTTTTAATTTTGTGGCCAGTTTTGCTGAAAAATTCAGTATTCCTGTTTATAAAAATAAGCTGGTCATTCCTGCTTCCATGGGCGAAGGCTATATAAAAAAAGCAGATGTGGATACTGATTTGAAGCTCCTGACACATCATTATACTTTAAAACAGGATTTTTATTTAAAACGCCTTGCGCCGAAAGAAAGCAGCAATTTAATTTCCATTGTTTTTAACAGCACCGAGATTCCCACCGATGACGAAAAGCGCAGCGTGTGTTCCTCTTTCAAAAAAGACGGTTCCGCCATTCATATTTCTTCAAGCGCATTGGGTACCCAAACTTTTTTTCCTGCACACAGCGAGATCTATTTTACAGTACTTGGCGTGAAACCGCAATCCCTGGCGGCAATGCTACGGATCGAAAAACCAAACAAAATCGTGGAAACGATATTGAGCGGAAAAACAGATTTCTTTTTTCACGAACAAATGACGCCGGAATTTAAGCGGATTTTAAAACAGCTGGATGAGATCAATCACCAGGATAAGTTGAGCCATTTGTATTACAAAATAAAAATAGAGGAACTGCTTTATCTTTTATTCAGTAAGCTGTTGAACAGGGAAACCGAGAAACACAGCCCCATCAATAAAGCGGATATTGATAAGATCTACAAAATAAGAACGGCAATTATAACGGATCTGAGCGTGCCGCCCAGTCTGCAGGAACTTGCAGGATCCGCCGGAATGAGTGAAACCAAAATGAAGCAATTGTTCAAGCAAACCTTTGGAGATTCCATTTACAACTATTACCAAAAAGCAAGGATGAGCGAAGCTTCTTTTTTATTGAAACAAGCGGCGTATTCGGTAACGGAAGTGGGCTACCAGCTTGGTTTTTCCAATTTGAGTCACTTTAGCCGTTTGTTTGAAAAACATTACGGTTTAACACCTAAAAAATTCGCTTCTGCCGGATAAGACTATTTTACGGTCTTTTTCCGTTATTTTATCTCAATGCATGGTTTTACTTTTGTTGCATAATTTCTAAAAAACACAAAATGAAAAAAATATTAACGCCTTATACAAAAGGAAACCTCACATTAAAAAATCATTTGGTAATGGCGCCAATGACCAGGAGCAGAGCTATTAATAATATACCCAACGAGTTGATTGCAGAATATTACGGACAGCGCAGCGGCGCCGGATTGATCATCACAGAAGGAACGTCGCCGGCGCCGGAAGGATTGGGCTATACCAACATTCCGGGTATTTTCAGCCAGGCACAGATCGATGGCTGGAAAACAACAACAGCTGCTGTACACAAAGACAATGGTAAAATTTTTATCCAATTGATGCACACTGGCCGCATCGGACACAATGCCAACCTTCCGGCAGGTGCAAAAATAAGCGGCGCTTCTTCCATTAAAGCAAGCGGGCAGATATACACATATACATCCGGTATGCAGGATTATTCGGAGCCAGTTGCCTTAACAACCGAAGGTGTTAACAGCGTGATCGAAGGTTATGCAACCGCAGCAAAAAATGCAGTGGAAGCGGGTTTCGACGGGATAGAAATACATGCGGCCAACGGTTATTTGCCGGAACAGTTTTTAAACCCGAATGTAAATAACCGTACGGATGAATATGGCGGGAGCATTGTTAACCGTGCAGAATTTATTGTTTCAATTGTAGAGAAATCAGCAGAAGCAATTGGAAAAGATAGAGTTGGGATCCGCTTTTCACCATTTTCAACGTTCAATGACCTGCCTGCATACGATGCAGAAGAAATTTACGAAACCTATGCCTATCTTTCAAAACAATTAAATGCTCTTGGGATCGCCTATATCCACATCGGTGTAAACCCTGCCATTACTCAAAAAACGCTGGATGTGATCCGCGAAAATTTTGCAGGCACAATTATTTTATGCAATGGATTAACACCCGAAACTGCTGAGCTTGCATTGCACAAAGGTTTTGCAGATTTGGTTGCTTTTGGCAGATCCTATTTAGCAAACCCGGATTTTGATAAACGAATAGCAAAGGATGCACCATTGAACCAACCGGATATCAAAACATTTTACTCCGGCGGTAAAGAAGGTTTCACCGATTATCCGATGTTAGAAAACGAATTAGAAAATAAATAATTTAAAAATAAAAATATGAAAGCAATACAATATACAGCATTTGGAAAATCAGATGTGTTGAAATTAAATCAGGTAGATAAGCCTGTTATAAAAGAAGATGAGGTTTTGGTAAAAGTAAAGGCAACAACGGTAAACCCGTTGGATATAAAAATCCGTTCGGGCAACATGCAAAAAATGATGGCGGTGGAATTGCCTTTTATTCCGGGCTCAGATGCTTCCGGAACAGTAGAAGCTGTGGGCGCTAACGTTACCCGGATCAAAGTGGGTGACGAAGTTTTCGGGACTACTTTTGGCGGATCTTACGCTGAATACATGGCGATGAAAGAAAATAACATCGCTTTAAAGCCAGCAAACATTTCTTTCAACGAAGCCGTTGCTTTGGCCGTTCCATTTGGTACAGCCTACAGTGTGTTGATAGAAAAAGGAGAATTAAAAGCAGGAGAAAAAGTGTTGATCCATGGCGCTGCGGGGGCTGTCGGCGGCGTGATGGTGCAAATCGCGAAGGCATTGGGTGCATATGTAATTGCAACTGCATCCGCTGAGGGAGTTGAGATCGCGAAAACATTTGGTGCAGATGAAGTGATTGATTACAAAACACAGGATTTTACCAGGCTGGTAAAAGATGCAGACATGGTTGCCGATACCGTAGGCGGAGAAACACAAAACAAATCGTTTGAAGTATTAAAAAAAGGTGGCAGGCTCATTAGCATTGTAATGCCACCATCAGTTGAGCTGGCTCAAAAATATGAAGTGGCAGCGCAGTTTGTTTCCTCCGTTCCATCGTATAAAAAACTGGAATATGGCTTGCAATTATTTGCACAAGGCAAAATAAAAGCTTCCGTTGCAAAAACACTTAAATTAGAAGAAGCTGCAAAAGCCCAGGATTTAGTGACTGCAGGCGGTATCAACGGAAAAGTAGTATTGGAAGTAAATTAGAATATAAAGGCATAAAAATAAAACGCCACCTGGGTAATTTCAGGTGGCGTTTTTATTAAATGCGGATTTTAAAATCAGATCGTGTACTTATAAGTAATTGTTATAATGCACACAGCAAAATAAATCAAATAAATCTACTCCTGCCTTAATTTTTCAGGAAAGCTTTAATCCGGTATCTGCGCAAAGCAAACTTTAAACTAAGGACTTGTAGGCAGAGCCTGGCGCCTACATACCACAAAAAACTTTAAGCTTATTAGAATAAAAAATAAATTTTAAAGTATTTCTATTTCTCAATCGTCTTATAAGTATAACACATAAAACAGGAACAAAATTAAATTTAAAAAGATGTTGATCGACGGAAAAATAATAGCAATTGTGGGCGGTGGCCCTGGCGGACTTTCACTTGCAAGGCTTTTACAACTGAAAGGCGCAAACGTAAAAGTATATGAACGGGATGTTAATAAAGATGTAAGGGTGCAGGGCGCAACGCTGGATTTGCACCTCGAGTCGGGGTTAAAAGCGCTGGATGCAGCCGGTTTGACGGATGCATTTAAAAAAAATTACCGCCCTGGTGCCGACAAATTTTGTATCGTGGATAATAACGCAACAGTGTTCTACAACGAACATTCCGAACAAGGCGAAAAACCGGATTTCGGCAGCGAACATTTCAGGCCGGAGATCGACCGTGGGCCGTTGAGAAATATATTGCTGGAATCGTTACAGCCGGCTACCGTTGTGTGGGATAGCCAGTTCCTTGGTATGTTGCCGGAAGGCAATGGCTGGAAACTGGACTTTAAAAACGGTGCTACCGCTTTCGCAGATATAGTAATTGGTGCAGATGGCGCCAACTCAAAGATCCGTCCTTTTATTACGCCTGTCAAAGCGTTTTATGCAGGCGTTACAGCAGTGGAAGGAAATGTATACGATTCGGAAAATACGACACCTGAAATTCATGCTTTGCTGCAAGGAGGAAAGATATTTGCATTTGGGGGCAGCAAAAGTTTGATCGTAAGTTCAAAAGGTGATGGCAGCCTGGCTTTTTATGCAAGCTATAAAACAAATGAAAATTGGGCCAGCACCAACGGAATTAATTTTGCAGATAAGGTACAGGTGTTTAACTGGTTCAAAAAAGATTTTCCGGAATGGACGGAGTTATGGTACGAATTATTTGACAATGATAAAAGTTATTTTTTTCCACGGCAGATCCATTCCATGCCATTGGACCAAACCTGGGAAGCATTGCCAAATCTTACCATGCTGGGTGATGCAGCGCACTTAATGCCGCCGTTTGCAGGTGAAGGCGTAAACATGGCCATGCTGGATGCGCTGGAATTAAGCGAATGCATTACCAGCGATAAATTTACAAATGTACAGCAGGCGATTGCAGCGTATGAACAACAAATGAGGATCAGGGCGGCAGAAGCAGCAAAAGCGTCGCTGGACAATACAGAAGCGTTGCATGCACCGGATTCTCTACATTTCATGACGTCGATGTTTTCACGGCAACCGGAATAATAATTGAAAAGAGGCACAATGCGGTTAGCCACAGATGTACAGATTAAAATTTGTGCACCTGTAACTAAAACAAGAAAATCCACCATCTTTGCATCATACATTTGAACAATGATACACACGGTCCAGTTTTTAGCACTCTTCCTACTCATGCTGGTAACCGGCATTTTCTGGGGGCCATGGATCGCATTGAGCCGTTCCATGCGTGTTTTTAATGCAGGCGAGTTTATACACATTGCCAAAACCATGGCGGCAAACTTAGGCCTGCTTATGCGGATCCTCATGCCTTTGTGCATTTTAGTAATGGGATTATCCATTTACGTTTATCCCCAAAAAGATACATTGGGATTTTGCCTGCACATTGCTGCATTTGTGTTTATTATTGTATCGCTCCTGGTTACCCTGATGGTGGAGCTTCCGATCGTTAACCGCATCATTCAATGGACCGTATCTGACATTCCATCCAACTGGGAATCCATCCGCGACCGCTGGGTCCAATTTCATGTTTACCGTGTATTATCTGCATTTATAGCGTTTGCAACCCTGAGCGCTTCGATTTTATTGCTGAAATAAATGCTGCTGATCTTGGCGCAGACAACGCATTTTCTTAATTTTAGTGCAAATAATCTCTAATCTTATTTCTATGTCATATTGCAGCGCAGTGGAATACATGTCCGCCGAAAAACAGGCCATTCACAAACCCTATCACGATCTTCATTACGGTTTCCCGATCCATGATGATAATGAATTGTTTTGCAGGCTGGTATTGGAAATTAACCAGGCAGGGCTGAGCTGGGAAACGATTTTAAGGAAACAGGAAAACTTCAGGAAAGCTTTTCACAATTTTAATATTAAAAAAGTAGCAGCATATACCGGGGCTGACATGGCACGTTTAATGGCAGATGCAGGGATTATCCGCAACCGGTTGAAAATAAATGCTGCCATAGAAAATGCAAAAGCAATTGTAAAATTGCAGAAAGAATTCGGTTCATTTGAAAAGTGGCTGGAGCTGAACCATCCTAAAAAAAAGGACGAGTGGGTGAAACTGTTCAAAAAAACATTTCGGTTTACAGGTGGCGAGATCGTAAATGAATTTTTAATGAGTACCGGTTATCTGCCTGGTGCACACACTTCTGATTGTGCGATCCATAAAAAAATATTAAAAACAAAACCGCTGTGGCTGAAAACAGCTGCTAAATAATACCGATCGGTATTATTTAGCAGGACTTGTTTCTATAAAATGATCCGGTGCATCTGCCGGCGGAACAATATATATCCTCAGCCATTCATTGCCTTCTATGAGTTCCCAGGTATGTCCGGCTCCTGCAAGGTCTTTTGCCACAAGAATAATTCCCGGTTCAATAATAAAGGTGGAACCATCGCTGACTGTAAACCTTAGCTTCCCTTTTAACGTTACCACAAATTGATATCGTGGCGCCGGATGCGGACGCAGCTCATATTTTTCGATGTGATGCTGCACAAAAAAATGGTCGGCAGGGAGTTGTTCAAATTCCGGAAGGCTTCCTTCCTGGAAACTGCAGAGGTCGCCGGAAATGTTAATTAATCTGAATGCTTTCATATAGTATCAAATGTAACTATTTTGTTTTCACAAACAATTAATATGCTTTGTGCCGCTTGATAATATTTTTCACGAGTGGTGATAATTTACTTTTCAATAAAAGCTCTTCGGGATTTTTTGCAGGATCTTCCCTGTGCAGCATGTATGCTTTTAATGGGAAAAAAACATTGATCAGCATATAGCGCGTCAGGAAAAAAGCGTAAAGTATGATCAGTAAAATGGCAATCAGCAACAGCAGAAGTGAAGTATTGGTTTTTGACCTTGTGCTGATTGTTTCCTGGTGTACGCGGTTGGACATGTTTTTTCCGTAGAGTGCAATGAGCTCCATTATTTTTCTCTTTTTTATTTCGTATGTATTATTAAAAAGAAGCTCTCTTGCAAGGTTTATTTTTTGATTGCTGGAAAGCCCGTCATCATCATCGGTAAGATGAACTTCCGCTATTGGTTTATCCATTTGTGCTTCCAGCACTCCGTAAACATTCAGGATAAGCTTCATGGACCTTGTTTCAATAATCACAAGGCCGTCGGAATGATTTTTTGCATCGTTCAGGAGATCCAGCTCACTTGTTGGAACGTCCAGGTCTTTCAGCCTGCTGAGCACTTTTTCGCGCCGCTGAACCACGTTTACTTCGGTCCAGTAGTTTCTCAGGTGCACAGGATTAAGTGTTACTGCAAATTTTCGTACTTCCGATGTCAGGTAATCCGAAGCATTGGCAAGCTCAAAGCTCAGCCCTTGCAGCTCGGCTTCTTTTTCAATGGCCAGGCGTTCATTCCTTACATTTACACACGTGCTGTAGCAGGATGATGCTAAAAAAAAGATGATTATCCCCAATACAAGGAACAATGAGATTTCAAAGATGCTTTGTTTTTTGATCATGAGAGATTTATTAAAGATTGAAAATAAATTTCAGCAAAAAGGCCGAACAGCTGATACCCAGCAAACCGATTGAAATAATATACAGCATGCCGATAAAATTTGGGAACCGGATCTGGTCGGAATTAAATTTGATCCCGAATGCCCCACCGGCCAACAAAATTACAGTATATAAAAAACCGGTCGGTATATTTAAGAAAAAATCAAGCAGGGGATGGTGTAGTTTGTGACGCTCAACTATTTTTGAATGATCAAGGTATTTCATTTCATAAATGGAGCCCATGAGCAGGCGGATGAACAAGGAATTGATCACGGTTAACGTTAGTACGATCCAGAAGATCCAGGTAAATATTTTCTCTTTATCATACCCGTAATTCCACCAGATCTGCTGGATTTTATTTTTTACAAATTGATTGTTGTTGCGGTATTGCAGCTGCTTGTACTCAATATCCAGCTTTTGATAGCCCCTGTTAAAGCCAAAGGAGTGAAGCGAAGTAAGCAGATCTTCATAAACTTTGCATTTTGTTTCATAGCTCGTATGTTCCGGGAACCAAAGCTGAAAATTTTCATACGCCAGCTTTATTTTAGAAACATCCGCATTAATAAGATTGATCCTGCAGCAGCCCTCTGTTTCGCTGGTTTTTGTCTGTGTAAGGTCGATAATGCTGTTAAGGGGCTCAACGCCCGAAAGGTCAAGGTAAGCCGGTAAGGTGGTATTGCTAAAAATGATGAGGCCTTTGAGGCTACAAAAAGAAAAAGCAGCAAGACTGTCGAATTTTGCACCTGTAAAATCCAGTGTTGCATTGATCGTGGAATTATTGAACAGGCATACCCGCCCAAATTCAGCATTTCTGAAAATACAGTTAGCGTCGAGATTTGTGAAGGAAAAATCGGTTTCTTTTCCGAAACTGGTGTTGCCAAAATTGGTAACATCATAGAATTGGCTTCCGTAAAAATCAGTATTTGTATAAAAATGAGATTCAAAAAAATCGCAACTGCCATCAAATACCGCATGCTGAAAAACAGCAGCGTGCATGAAATTTATTCTTGAAAATACAACATCATGAAATTGTGCCCATTGGAAAAGGGCTTTTCCTCCCATTACCGATTGATGAAAGCTTACAAATGAGGCACATTTTGCAAGAGAAAAATCAACATCCGAACCGAAATACATGTTGTTAAAAATAACACTGTCTTTGAACCGGTATTTGTAATAATCTGCACCCTTTTTTATTATATCAGACGAACGATCGATTTTTTTACAAAAATTGACAACACAACGGCTGCTTATTTTTTTGTATAGCTTCAATTCATTTGTAATGATTGAATCTCCAACGGAATCGGCAAGAGTGATTTCCTTTGTGGAAAACCTGTTTTCAATAGAATCCAGGGTATGTTGATCTGCATTCGCCCTTATTTTAATATCGTGCAGCGTGTGCTGGCCGAAAGCAGCCTGAAACAGGCTTGCTAAAAAGAACGCCGGAAAACCCCGTGTAATTGCTGACATGTCCCTCATAAATTTAGTTTGATGTTTGAATACAATAGTGGATCAGTACATAAGCAGTGCAAAGTAGCGGCTTTTTAAAATAAGAAAACAGTTGTAATTAATTATAAACGGCTATAAACGTTTAAGATCGGATTGGGTGTCACAACTTTTATAAATTTGTAGAAATATATCTAACCGAATATGAAAAAAATATACATCTTTATTATTGGCATAACACTCATCTATTGTACGGTGCTTATCTTCTGCGCAAGACGCATTCCGGAACCTGCGCCAACAGTGGATTCCTATTTTGAAAACATCAGGAACAATGAAGCAGAGCTCACGGCATTTATGGCCCAGATGCCTAAAGGCGGTGATCTGCACCATCATTATACAGGTTCGGTATATGCCGAAACGTATATCAGCTATGTGGTGAGCCACAATTACTGGATCAATAAAAATACACTGGAAGTGCTGGATAAAAAACCGGCAAAAGGAAATAATTGGGCCTGTTTTTCTTCCCTGGAAAAGCAAGGGCAACTCTCGGAATACGAAGATAAATTATTTCAGAAATGGTCGATAAAGGATTATAACCATGTGGACTATCCTTCCGATAAATTATTTTTTGAAACATTCGGCAATTTTAGCATTGCCGCAAAAGCCGGACTGGATAATGGCTTGCTTGAATTAAAAAAGCGGGCACAGGCCGAACATGTAAATTACATCGAAACAATGTTTGTCACCATTGATTCAAAAAAAATAGATCTTTCGGAATACACCGGGATGAATGAACTGTTTCGCTCGGAAAAAATTACCGGGAATGAAAAAAGCACCAACCTGGTCCTGGATAGCCTTTACCGCGTGATCGAACAAAAAGGCGCCGGCATCTGCGCAAAAATATTCAACGATACCATTCTTGCAAAACATACCCGTTTAAAGATCGACGATTCAACATTCACCATGCGCTACATGAATTATGTAACCCGTGTGATGGAACCGGTGGATGTGTTTAAGGCAATGGTCGTAGCTTTCGAATCTGCCAATACCAGCAAGCTGGTGGTAGGAGTGAACATTGTTGCGCCTGAGGATAATGAAACGGCCATGAAGGATTACTGGCTGCACATGCAGATGTTCAATTATTGCCATGCAAAATACCCTTTGGTGAATATTTCGCTGCATGCAGGCGAGCTTACATTAGGCGTAGTAAAACCCGAGGATCTTACCTGGCATATCAACGCTGCCGTTTATACAGGGCATGCCATGCGAATCGGGCATGGTGTGGACATGGCTTATGAAAAAAACTGCTACAGTCTTTTGAAATACATGCATGATCAGCACATTGCAATTGAGATTAATTTATTCAGCAATGAATTTATTTTAAAAGTAAAAGATGACAAACACCCTTTTACGCTGTACAGGGATTTTAAAGTGCCGATCGTTATTTCTACGGACGATGCCGGCGTGCTGCGCAGTAACCTGATACAGCAGTATGTATTACTCGCAAAGCGCTATAAAAAAGTCAGCTATAGCGAGATCAAAACGTATGTGTACAATAGCATCGACTATAGCTTTATCAAAGAGCCGGAGGTTAAGAAAATGCTGAAGCGGCACCTGGATGATCAATTCCGGGTATTTGAAGCTGCTATCATTGAGATAAGCAAACAGCAGGTTGAGGATGCTGTGAGCGTAAAATAAATGTTAAACAATTAATCCTAAAATCCAAAGCCCATGAACCTGAAATTAATAAGAAAGTTTCCATCCGATGAGTGTGTGATCGGGGAGCTGTATGTGAATAATAAGTTTGAATGTTATACCTGTGAAGATATTGAGCGCGCAGTTAAAATAGCCGGTGTTACTGCTATTCCGCGCGGTATTTATGAAGTTGTGATCACCTTTTCCGACCGGTTTAAAAAGCAGATGCCTTTATTGGTAAATGTTCCCAATTATGCCGGCGTAAGGATCCACCCCGGAAATACAGCGGCAGATACGGAAGGTTGCATCCTGCCCGGAAAAGAAAGAACAGCCAGCGGAGTGCTGCAAAGTGTGGATGCATTCAGCGCGCTTTTTGTGAAACTGGAGCTGGCTGCAAAAAGCGAAAAGATCTTCATTGAAATAAAAGGAGCATAAAAAAATCAGCCGGTTGGCTGATTAATAAAAATAAAAGCGGAAGAATTACTCTTCCGCTTTTATTTTTTTACTGATTATTTGTTATAGGTAGCAAGCCCATTCCATTTGTTGCTGAAGCACCATGCAAGGATGATGATCGATTGTGTTTTGTCAAAATAGCTTTTCCATGTATTTGAAGGCGTATTCTGATCCACATTTACGGCTTTTACCGTTTGCAGCTCTTTACTTTTATCTTCCATGAAAAATACTTTCTCGCCGGTAAGGCCACCATGTTCATCACCGTGTGTTCCTGACAATACATAAATCATCACTTTGTTCATTTGGTCCACGCCCAGGTCTTTCCTGATCGTGTCGATCAGTGTGGATACTTCATTGGCATTTGTTACTTTGTCGAACCCGTATACAGGCTGAGGTCTGTTTTTTGCTGAAATAATTACTTTTCCCATTTTATTTTATTTTTAAAATTTGCCTACTCTGTTCACAGTTTTCGGCTTCCCTGTTTAATTATTTTGATCGTCTATATTGAGGTTATTCATCTTACTGATTATATCATCACCCGGGTTTATTTTTTTAAAATTGCCCGAAAAAAAAGCCGTTCCGTCGTCATTCCAGACTCCGGTAACAATTGTACTGGAAGCAAGTACCGGCCGTTTAAAATGATTGGCAATTGCTTCGGATGGTTTTAGTAATCCTTCACTAAACATGTAGCTGTCGGCAGAACAAACAATGAGCGTAATTTCAAAATCCGTCATCGGGTAATTAAACCGGCTGATATATTGGATGAATTCGTCACCGTTTTTCATTTCCGAATCATGGGCAATGATGTACAGATGGTCGCCATCCTCCATATTTTCAAATTGGTTTTCATCACCGCATTTATAATGTTTTATAAACCACGATTTTAAATTTTTACAGAGTGCATCATTTGATGCGATTGCAATGTTGGGCATGTGAGTTGGGTTTTAATTGGTTAGACTTATTTTTTGCTGCATAGATTTCCGGTTACGAAATCTGTCGTTTTAAGATCGCTTCATATCCTTCGATCACCAGTTTCAATCCTTCAGTTGTTTCCCTTGGCGTGATCACAATTTCGAGCTTCCCGCGATTTGTCTTTGATTTTTTGAAGAAACCGTTTTTACTATTGCTATTCTCGCCATTTGTAAAATGCAGCTGTAGCACATTGTTTACAATTTCCATTTCAAAATCGGCGGTAAGCGTTGCTTTTTCAATTTGCGAAACCGAAATGGGCACCAGCGTGATCAGTGGCACCTGCACATGCGATACTTCCACGCTGCCGTCGGCCGCGAGGTTGGGATACTCCAGCGTTACTGTTTTTGGCGCCAGTGATTTTTTCTTGGTCACCACTTTCGTAGAAGGATCTTTTTCTTCCGTAGTGATCTCCTCAAAATAATTATCCAGGATCCCTACATTTTTGTCCATTAATGAATCGCTTGCGTTCATTATAGCATCGTGGACGGCATTGATGAATGATTTGAAACTGATCATGATTTTTTAGATTAGAAATGATTGAATGGAATTTTTATACAGATCAAGCATTTTAACCATTCCTACCGGAAGTGGCCGCAGTCCGGAATGAACGTTCACCAGCAATTTTTGAGATTGTTGAAAATGATTGACAGGCTCAGCGCTGGAAAATGATTTTCCATTGCCGGCATAATCCTGTTGAAAAGCAATGAATGCCGACTTTTCAACAAAAGAAACACTCAGGCTGCCGGTTTCTTTTTCCAAAGCCGGGATGGTATTTTTTTTTGCCCGTTTTTTTTGTAAAAAAGAAACATCACTGATTGCCGGAAACATTACCGCTGTTTTTTTTTCGATAAAGGCCCCGGCTTTTTCCTGCTTTGTTTTTCCGGCGGAAAATGCCGGAAAAACAGTTTTTAAAGCAGATTGCGCCTGTTTAAGAAAAGTGTGTAAAGAATTCATGGTAACGTTTTAAAAAATTTAAATCATTTACTTTTTACCGGCTGCAATCGTGCCTTTCAGCTCCTGTAACTTTGACATTGTGTTTTCTACAATATCCTTGCTTTCTGTGGATAGCCCTATGGCAGCCATGCAATTGGGGCATACAAACTGGATACCCATCAGCAGCTGCTTGGTATCGAACGGAATTTTAGTGTTACAAACCGGACAGGGAACACTTTGATCTGTGTTTATCATAGTTTATTTTTTAGGTAATTGTTTATTTTTTTCTGTTGGTACCGGCTGTATTGCTTTTGTATACATATCCAGTATGGCCAGCACTCCTAAAGGCAATGGAAGCGGGCCTGCATTTACATTTACTTTCAGCTTGCTGGATGATTGGCTTTTGTATTGGTTCTTGCTCGAATCGTTTGTGCTTTGATTGCTATTGCTGATCTTGCCATTGAGGATGGCTTGTTTTTGCAATATGCCGTGCGTCGATTCATAGGAAGAAACCGAAGTGATCTCCATATCAAAATCAATGGTAACCTTATCCACCACAATCGAGCTGAGCGGTACGAGGCAGAGCAGGGGCATCGAAAAATTCAATGTCTGAAGCCTGATATAATCAGGATCGTCAGGTGTTTTTGTTTCATCAATAACTCCTTTTGTTAAAGACATCGTGATCATCACCGGTTCGTGCGTACCGCGCTCCTCGTCTTTTTGAAAACAATAATCGAGTAAAAAGCGGGCTTGCCCGGTAACCATTGCCACATTGGCTTTTGAGGCTGCAATGAGCGGTGCGCTTATGATCGACTCAATGTTTAGTTCCGAGCTGAAATTCGGTTTAAACGTAGAGTTACTGTCTGAGTTTGCTTGATCTGCCATTTTAGTAATGAATTAAATTGTTAATAAAGAAGCAGGCTTCTGATGAAGCCCGCTTCTTCACAAGGTTTCATGATGTTTAAAAATTACCGGCTTAAGGATTTGATGCTGCCGGTGTCGGAGACGGTAATGTTACCGGCTGGATAGCACCTGCAAATGCCTCAATGATAATACCTACTCCTTTTGGAAGCGGTAACTGCCCGGCATGTACATTAACTGTATATTTTGCCGAATTGCTTTTATCATAATGTGAGCTCTTATCGGATTTATCCAAAGAAGAACTGCTGACACTCCCTTTAACTGTTGCCGAAACCGGTCCCCAGCCAAACGTTGCTTCAAAGCTACCCTCCGCTTTAGTGCTTTTCTCGGAAGAAGAGCTGGCACTTTCGCCGTACGCTGATTTTACTTCCATTTCAAACGTAATATCAACCGTTTCAACTGCCAGTGAGTTGAGCGGAATGATGGTAAGCAATGGTAAGTTAAACTTGGTATCAAACTGGTTGATCTGTGCAGGCGTAACACTTTGGTCAATTACACCGCGTGTCAGCGTCATGTTGATCATAATCGGTTTGAAATTTTTTGCTTCTCCCTCACCCGTGTGAGTAAAACAAGTATCAAGCATAAACTTTGTTTGTGTTAAAGCCATTGCTGCGTTTGCTGTTGCGGCTGCATTCAGAGGTCCTCCGATTAATGCATCCATCGGTAGCCCCGAAAACGCCTGGGCCATTGATACTAATTCATCCATTTTTTTTAAGTTTTAAGATTAATACTGATTTGTTTATGTCCACTAACGCGCTGTTACGACATTGCAATGATGATTAAAATGGTTTTACTTAGTTGTATAATAAATACTTGTATTCGGATATAACCGTTTGTAGTCGTTTGTAATTGGTTAATACCGAGTAATTTTTTTGTTTTTTTATATTTTTGAAAACAAAATGAATAGCTACTCCGCAATGTTCATCAAGTAATAAAATAGTATTTTATTAACTTTTAAACATTTATAACATGACAAGAAAATGCATGGAATGTGGAGAAACAATTGTAGGACGTACTGACAAAAAATTCTGTTCTGATATATGCCGGAACAGCTACAACAACAAGGTAAACAGTCTTAACAACAGCTATGTCAGGATTGTAAACTCAATGTTGAAAAGAAACAGGAAAATATTGGAAGAACTTGTTCCTGCAGTATCTACAAAAATTACAAAAGCAAAGCTGCTGCAACGGGGATTTAACTTTCATTATTACACCAATGTACATCACACTCCCAAAGGTGGCAGTTATTTTTTTTGCTATGATTACGGTTATCATCCATTAGGGCAGGACCAATACATCCTGATAAAACGGAGCGATAAGGAATAATAAAATTGTTTCCGGATAATCACCCTTTTCTCTTTTTATTGCCGGAAAATAAATGCCCTGTTATTCATAACCACAGCAGCAGGATTTACAATTAAAAAACCATCCTGGTTGTCTTTTTATTGACAAACGTGATCCTGAAACAGCTGTATTTGTTGGGAATTATATACCACAGGTTGCTTTTTAGATTAAAATAAATTAACACTAAACTCACAAATAATAAACAACATGACCCAACGTGCCTCCGTAGTTTTTCATCCTGAAAAAAAAGGTAAAAAAACACAATTTTATAAACGCATCACTCGTATAGTGATCATCGGCGTAAGTATTAATTTCCTGATCCTTTTATTGTATGTTTTTCCTTTTGCAAAAACTCAATTCAATAAATTCAGGAACATTCCGCCAAAAGAAAAAATAAAAAACTCAGAAGTTGCCGCAAATAATCTCGCGGAAAATAATGTTGGTCAAAAGCCTTTATTGTATGCCGGACATTCATTCTCTAATAGGGATTCAGCCGACTTAAGACTGAGCCGCGATGTGCATTTTGCAAAATTTTTGAAACACATGGACCCAACAACAGAAGATGGCTTTGGTTTAAAAGATACCATGTATGAAGTTCAGCAGGGAGAAACACTTTATGACATTGCTAAAAAATTTAATGTGAGCATCGCCAATATTAAAGAGAATAATCCCGACTTGAAAAGCAATGTTATGCCGCCGTTTCTGAAAATCATTATCATAAAAAATGAAAAACAGTTTGGAAATACTTTAGGATATTACGGGATCGATGTTTCATCCTGGCAAAGCAACATTGATTGGGAAGCGGTAAAAACAGATTCAGCACCTTCGCCGCTGAAATTTTACATTATAAAAGCCACCCAGGGAGAAGATATTACTGATCCTTATTATGCCCACAACCGGGAAAATGCCGGGAAAACAAAAGCCATCATTGGTGCGTATCATTTTTATGTTGCTGACGGAGATCCTGTTTTACAGGCCCGGAATTATATCAGTCGCGTAACGCTTGCAAAAGGCGATTTCAGGCCCATCATTGATCTTGAATTTGATTGTAGCAGTTGTAATTCCCTTTCAATTCCCACAGATCAATTTATTCACAAACTGAGAATTTTCCTCAGCTATATCAAATTGCATTATGATACACAGCCGATATTGTACACCTACGATTATTTTTACCAAACATATTTAAAAAATAATTTCGATGAATATACATACTGGATGGCTTCTTACACGGAAAAAGCGCCAGTGCCGATGAATGTGTATGCTGCGCCCGATACACTTGTGAAGCCGGAAATAGGTATGTGGCAATTTTCTTCGACGCAAAAAATCCATGGAATTGTCGGTAATGTTGATATTAGTTTTTTACCGGCAGCAAGCCTGGACCAGATGCTTATTAAATAAAATACGTGCAGGCTTATTATAAAATAAATGGTTTAGTCTAAATAGTACACATAATGTTTTTTATCTTCCTGGACACATGAAAAAACGGTATAGCAGAGTAGCCCTTGCAGCATTGGTAGTTTCAACCGCTACGCTACTCCTGCTGATATACCATTTGTTTTTTTGCAATTATTTATTTTGAGAAACGCAAACCATTTTTTTTAAGATCACCAATTTATTCCGGACTCTCCGGTTCCGGTGTTTTGGTTGCTGTATTCTGCGGAGGCTCTGTGGGAGTAAGGGCATTTTTGAGCAGGTTTTTTGAATCGATCGCTTTGATCGCAGCATAAGTAGCAGAGCTTATTCCCAATAACGATAGCACCGTTTCATTCAGGACCGGCATCTTCAGCTCGCCGATTGTTTTATAAATAAAAAAAGCGCCAATTACCGCATTAAAAATAAAGATCTGGTAACGGTGCATCGAAAATTCCTGGTTGTCGGCCAGGATATCTTTCAAAAAACCTTCCGAAGGTTTGGCTTTTGCATTTTTTATTTTTTTATTATTTCCATTAAGCACGGTGGCAACACTGGCTGTTCCTGCGCTGATGCCCAGCAATACAAGGCTGCTGCTGTCGATTGAATTCATGTCGTCACATACAAACCAGATCAGGATATAAGAAAGCAGGATGATCTGGGTCCAGAAAAATAAATGCACATTTGAAAGGCTGTAAATATAATAACCCTGGATTTTTTCCTGTAAAAGATTTTTCTTCCATACCAGGAAAACGGTAAAACAACCCAATGAAATGCACAGTACAATAAAGGGAATCGATTCTGCCGGCGTACGCAACGTAAATGCAATTGGGTAAGAAACCGGGGAGTATTCTTTTCCATCTGCTAATCCTATCCCGATGTAAAGGCTTTTATGGATAAAACCGGTACGCAGCACTTTGTCCCATTGCTCATTGTCTTCGTAATATCGTTCTAATGTAAATTTAATCTCATTTGTAGAATCACCATTCACTACATGCCCGACAATATTTGGAAAAGCAACCCGGTTGATATACAAAACGATTGGGTTTTTCATACTCCGTTTTTTTTTCAAATTTATCACACTTGCAACCGTTATAACAATTGTATCACCGAACATCGCAACGCCTTTGCCCGGCCCTGTTTTATCATTATGTACAGATGTTATGTGGATGTGTTGTATGGAAAATGCAGTATCGTCAGGTGTGTTCAATGTATCGCTTTGCATGATGTCGTTGTCCCCGGGCGAATCTGGTTGAACTTTTCCATTATTAGCAGTGGCAATAAAAATGTTTCCGCAAAAAAACAGGCTGAAAAAAAGACGTTTTATTTTCATTGATTTATATTTTTCGTATAGATCAAAGGTCAAAAACAAGCATGCAATTATTCGGTTTTAATTGGATATAAGCGCTTATAAACGCCTGGTAAAATTGTTGAGTGCGGTAACTCTATTCTGATCTTAACTTAGGTAGCAGACACAGCAATCCTTTTTGATCTGAATAACCTTGAACGATCTGCGTTCCTATTACATAACATAAGAGGGGAAAGGTATAGGCATTTAATGTTTACCACAGTTTTGTTTTCGTGAGCGGCCCGGTTTTATAAAAAACAGGATCTATTCGCCCGAAGCGCTAACCATTTCTTTATAGATCGCCTCAAATGCTTTCCCTTTGTGAGATTGCCACACCGCAGAAAATTTCATGTCCACATTGTTTAATAGTTGGATACAGATTTTTTTTTCATCTTCCGAGAGGTCAAAAAATTCCATTTCTGCCAGCTGTACCATTCGTTTTTTGCACACCGCTAATGCCTTTAAGCCTTTGGGCGTGATCCGCAAGCGTTTCGATCTGCGGTCTTCGGTATCATCATATTCTACTATGTAACCAATTTTTTTGAACCTGCTCAGCATGTCCGTTCCAGTGGAAAGCTCAAACAGCGCAGCATAGATCGCTTCGGTCTTGCGCGGTTCGCCCATGCTGTAAATGGCATTCATAAGCGAAAATTCTTCGGATGTATTGATCCCCGTTCCTTCCATGGCCGAAGTGGCATAAATGGAATGCAGCTTTACAATGCGGTTGATCATCCGCATCAATGCAAAATCAATAGTTACTGCTGGCCATTTTGCCGAATGCCGCGCTTTATTTTCTTTTTCACTTTTATTGATCAGGTAATATCTGCAAAAATCTTCCAGGGTACTTTCCGGATGCTGTACATCAAAATTCCCCCATTCGGTGATCAGTTCAACTGCTTTGTTCATGTTATTTACTTCGTTTACGATCTAAAAATAAGAAAATTACAACGAAAATTTGCATATTAATACGTAAACGTATTATATTTGCTAAATAAATATCGTAAGCGTAGTATATAAAATGAAAAACATAGTGAAAGAGATCCGGATTTTTTTCCATGTTCCATTGGCTGTTCATCGCTGTATCCTGCATTTACTGATCAGAATTTCAAAGAAAAAATCTCTGTTTAAAATTTAAATCATCATGAAAAAAATAATTGTTTTTGGCGCTACCGGCGGTACAGGTAAAGAAACGGTGCTACAGGCACTTGGAAAAGGATATGAAGTAACGGCGCTTGTCCGCAACCCGGCTGCATTTAAGCTGGAACATCCTCATTTGATCATTCTTCAGGGAGATGTAACACAACCGTTCACGCTCGAAAAAGCAATTGCCGGAATGGATGCTGTTATTTCCTGTTTGGGAAACGGCAAAAGCACAAAACCAACAACCGTTTATTCAGCGGGAATAAAAAATATTATTTCTGCCATGGATGTTACCGGCACAAAACGGCTGCTGTGTGTTTCCGCAACTGCGCTGGAAGCATATCCCGAAATGGGAATGTTCGTACGTTTTTTTACTAAAAATATTTTGCAAAAAATCCTGAAAGAGCCCTATGCCGATATGCGCTTAATGGAAGCCGAGGTACAGCGCTGTGATCTCAGCTGGACCATCGTTTGCCCACCCATGCTTAAAGATAAACGGGTAACCGGAAAATACAGGGTGGCCATGAATGTTCATTTGAATAAAGCTTTCAGCATTGCGAGGGCAGATGTCGCTCATTTTTTAATAGCCAGCATAGATGATCCGGAAACATTCCGTTCAAAAATAGAAATAGCCAATTAATCAATTTTCACTAAAAACAAATACCATGACAACACAAACATTTTTTCAGATTTTCCTGATGCTGCACCTGATCGGATTCGTTCTGTTTGCCGGCGCCACCATCATCAATTTTGTAACGCTTCGCCAGTTTTGGAACCAGTACGAACTGGAGGGAATAAAAGCAAAAACGATCCTGCAATCATTTTCAAAACTGCCAATCCTCGGAAGGGTCGGGATGATTGCCATTATTTTAAGCGGTGTGGGAATGATGGCCATGACCCGCGGTGTATTCGGCGAACAGATCTGGTTCCGGATCAAATTTGGATTTGTGATCGTGATCATCCTTAATGCTTTATTCGTTGGCAGGCGCCTTGGATTAAGCCTTCGTAAAATAATGGAGGAAAATAAAGAGGAAATTTCCGCAAAAATAAATAAAGTAAAAAACAATCTGCGGATCTTTCATACCGCGCAGCTTGTATTGTTTTTTATCATCCTGCTTTTAAGTGTTTTTAAATTCAACTAAATCATCTGCTCATGATATTCTATAAATCTAACACGCTAATTGCATTAGCATTATTGCTTTTTTCCGCTTGCGCAGAACCTGGTTCCAATCAAAATAAAACCGCATCGCCACCATCCGATTCAGTAAAAACTGTACCGCCGGCAGCAAACGGCAAAAACCTGTTTACGGAAAAATGCGCCTCCTGCCACGGCAACGATGGAACAGCCGGCATTTTAGGTGCGGCAAATCTGCAGCAAACAACAATGGATGCAGCAGCATTGCAGCAGATCATTACCAATGGTAAAGGCAATATGCCATCCTTTAAAACCACCTTTTCAGAAAAGGAAATAAAAAAACTGGCAGAATATATTCAGACGTTAAATCCCAATTCTAAAGGAAAATAGCGTTAGATGAGTTCAGCATTTCCACGCACAGCCCCAGAATCATATTAAAAAACACTACACACCCGGGCGGACGTTTTTGATCTTGTGCAGCGATAACGGGAAGGATCGCCGGACGAATTAGTATGAAACAAAAAATGTATTCGAATGCATCTGATCAGTGCTGAAGATCGATTGGCGATCCTTCACCGTGGTTGTCGGCCCACGCCAGTGGGAAGACAAATCGCCTTACAAGATCGAAAGGCTTTTTGGTTACTTTTTGGCCGCCAAAATTGACAGGAAAGTTCTGCGTAACGAAAAAAAACGCGAACATTTAAAGTATTTCCCTTTCCAAATCGTCTTATAAGTGATACGCAAATTGCAGCCTTATCCCGAAATCTGTTTTTTTAAAACAAAAATCAGGATTGCAGGTAATGCGATTTTTGTATTTTTGTACCTCAAAAAGAAAGCATAATACCTGATGAAAAAAAAACCGGGACTTCTCCATTTACTCAAACCATACAGAGGTTTGATCCTGACCTTACTTTTATTTACACTCATCAGCAACGCCATCAACTTGTGGCTTCCGAAGATCATCTCCAAAAGCATTGATGAATTCACCGGCGGAACGTTTCATTTCAAACCTATACTCATCGAATTTTCAATTGCGGTAATTTGCATTTTTATATTCACTTATCTGCAAAGCATTATTCAAACGTATGCTTCCGAGCGTGTAGCCCGCGATCTGCGCACCCGCCTGGTCGATAAAATCTCACAACAATCGTACGGGTTCATCGAGCTTGCAAATCCATCCAAGCTGTTAACCAACCTTACGGCAGATGTGGATTCCATTAAAATGTTTGTGTCGCAGGCCATTGTCGCCATCATTTCTTCGATCTTTATTATTGTTGGCGCCAGCATTTTACTCATTACCATCAACTGGAAGCTGGCGTTGTGCGTGATCGCGATCATTCCGGCGATCGGGATCACGTTTTTCCTTGTCTTGCGTAAAGTGCGTACACTGTTCATACAAGGCAGGGGAGTGATCGACTCACTTAATAAAGTCATCAACGAAAGTATCCTGGGCGCTGCGCTTATCCGTGTGATCAGCTCGCAACAGCTGGAGTACGATAAATTTTTGGAAGCAAGCACAAAGGCAAAACAATTCGGATTTTCCATTTTACGCCTGTTTGCAAGGCTTATACCGGTGATTACATTTACGGCAAACATGGCCGGACTGGCAATCTTAGCGTTGGGCGGACATTTTGTGATTGAAGGAAGCATGACGCTGGGAAATTTTGCAGCATTCAACAGTTATCTTGCCTTGCTGATCTTCCCCATCCTCGTGATCGGATTTATGAGCAACGTGATCGCCCAGGCAAGCGCTTCATACGAACGCATCCGCACCGTGATCGAAACTGCAGAACAACCAGAAACCGGCAGCATCAGCGAAAAGCTGCGCGGAGAGATCGAACTGAAAGACGTGAATGTGCTGTACGGACAAAAACCGGTGCTGAAAGATATTTCCTTTACGGTACAACCCGGAACCAAAGTGGCAGTGGTGGGCCCTACTGCTGCAGGCAAAACGCAATTGCTGTATTTGCTTACAGGCTTGATCAAGCCCACTTCCGGCGATGTGAAATTTGATGGAAAACAATTGCAGGATTATAAAAGCGAATCCTTTCACAGCCAGGTAGGCTTTGTGTTCCAGGACAGCATTATTTTTAATATGAGCATCCGTGAGAACATTGCATTCAGCGATACTGTTACCGACCAATCGCTGAAAAAAGCGATCGATACAGCTGAGCTGAACCAATTTGTGGATGCGCTTCCCGAAAAATTAAACACCATTGTTTCCGAGCGCGGTTCCAATCTTTCGGGTGGACAAAAGCAGCGCATCATGCTGGCAAGGGCGCTGGCGCTCAATCCTGCCATTTTATTGCTGGATGATTTTACGGCACGCGTGGACAATACGACCGAGAAAAAAATATTGGAAAACATTCAGAATAATTATCCCGGCCTCACATTGCTTTCCGTAACGCAAAAAATAGCAGCGGTGGAACATTATGATCAGATCATCATGATCATGCAGGGTGAGCTGATCGCGATAGGTAAACACGAAGAATTGATCCACACCAGCCCGGAGTACATACAATTAGTGAATTCACAACAAAGCACCAGCAATTATGAATTATAGCCTGAATAATCTTGCCGGTAAGGAAAAGAAAACATCTACTTATGCAGCGCTGAAAAGCTTGCTGCAATTAGTAAAGGACGAACGCAAAAACCTGATGATTGCAGTGGTGGCCATCATCATCAACTCCGGGCTTACCTTGCTTGGCCCGTTTTTGATCGGTCATGCCATCGATAAATACGTGCAGCACAAAGATTATCACGGTGTCCTGGTTTTTTCGGGAATACTGCTGGTGATGTACATCATCGCGCTGTTTACGGGTTATTTGCAAACCAAGCTCATGGGCGGTATCGGGCAGCGCGTATTGTTTGCATTACGTAATGCCATCTTTACAAAGCTTCAAAAATTACCGGTTGCATTTTTTAATGCAAACAAAGCCGGCGATCTGATCTCCCGCGTCAACAACGATACCGATCAGCTCAATACGTTTTTCTCACAATCGCTCATGCAATTTATCAGCAGCATTGCTATCATGCTGGGTGCCGGAATTTTCCTGCTGGCGATCAACATTAAATTAGGATTAGCGGCACTGCTCCCGGGCTTGCTTATTTTAATTTTTACGCGCTTATATTCGCCCTGGGTGAAAAGGAAAAATGCGGCCAGCGCTAAAAGTGTCGGCGATCTGAGCGCCGAGATCCAGGAAAGCCTGCAGAATTTTAAAGTGATCATTGCTTTCAACCGCCGTGATTATTTCCGCAACCGTTTTGATAAAGCCAATCAGCAAAACTACAAAACTGCAACAGGGTCAGGTTTGGTCAATAACTTTGTATTGCCGGTATACAGCATGTTTTCCAGTTTTGCGCAGCTGATCGTATTAACGTTCGGTATTTACCTGATCGTGCAGGGAAGTTTTTCCATTGGTTTATTGGTAAGTTATTTAGCGTATGCAGTAAATTTTTACAATCCGTTGCGGCAGCTGGCATCACTCTGGACCAGCTTCCAGGTGGCGCTTGCAGGGTGGGACCGGATCGCGAAGATCTTGTCCATGGATACCAATTTAATGACGATTGATAATCCCGGCATTGCCAGTTCCGATGCATTGGTGGAATTCCGTTCCGTGCATTTTGCGTACGAAACAGGTAAAGAAATTTTGCACAATGTTTCTTTAAAACTGGAGCGCGGTAAAACGTATGCGTTTGTTGGCCCTACCGGTGGCGGAAAAACAACAACAGCATCCATGATCGCGCGCTTGTACGATCCAACCAGCGGAATAATATTGGTAGATGGAAAAGACATTCGTTCTTACCAACCGGAAATGCTTTCGAAAAAGATCGGCTTTATTTTGCAGGAACCTATCCTGTTCTCGGGAACGGTGAAAGACAATATTTTATACGGAAACGAGCAATACCAGCATTATACAAACGAACAGCTGGAACAGGCGATCAAAGATTCCAACCTCGAAAGCTTATTGAAAATTTTTGAAAACGGATTGGAAACAAAAATTACTTCGGGCGGTGATAGTATCAGCCTGGGTCAAAAGCAGCTGATCGCATTCATGCGCGCCGTATTGCGGAACCCGGAAGTATTGATTTTAGATGAAGCAACTGCGAACATTGATACGATGACCGAACATCTGCTGCAGGAAATTTTAAATAAATTGCCGGATAAAACCACGCGCATCATTATTGCGCATCGCCTCAATACAATTGAAAATGCAGATGAGATCTTTTTTGTAAACGCCGGAGAAGTTACGCGCGCCGGTTCCTTTAAGGATGCTGTAAATAAATTATTGAACGACACACGGACCAGCTAAACGTTTTTTATGTTATTGGGCAGGCATAGCGCGAAAATAAGATTCAAGGTCTACAATGTATATCCCAACCAGTTATTACAAAAATAACAGAAGCCTGTTTCATAATATATTATATAGAATACTTTGCTTATTTCACTTCTTTCTCAAATTCCTTTTCCAAATAATTCATCGACACCTGCACATTAAAATAAAGTGCAGTGATCTTTGGATCATTTTTTTGATTTTCGGGACTGATGCTCAACTTGTCCGTATCGCCGTAAAGCGCTTGCTGGGTGCTGCCCAGGTCCATATCGGCCAGTATTTCGTACTCATCCGCTACACACGTCACCACATAGGCCGTTTCAATTGTTTTGCCATCGCCGCTCCGGGTAATTACATGCAGTAAGGGAAAATACCGGTCGGCATATTCCTGTGCCGTTTTTTTATCGCCCAGCTGATCATAACAAACGGTCATTTTAAATAACATTTTCAGATCTACCGGATTTTCTTTCAGTCCCTTTTTTCCATAAGGAATGGCTTTTTTGTATTTTCCTTTATTATAAAATTTGTAAAACTTATCATCATCCTTGCTTAACCCGCCATACGGAGTATATTTTTCTGAAAAAATATTTCCGTAATAAATACAGTCAAGCTCATCATCCGTTAGCGTGGTATCGGCTTTACCGAACCGTTCCATCAGCTTAGGATAATAACAAGCCGATTTAGGATCGGAAATTTTGATCTTAATGGAATCAAAATCAACTGTTAATACTTTTTGGCCAAAACAATAGCCGCTAATTACGATTGAAAAAAATAACAGGATTAAACGTGTTTTCATTGCTGATTAAATTTTTTTATAATGACGTATTTTTCAGGTGCTTTTCCACACAGATGTTAAAATAAATATACTAAAAAATAGCTTTAGGCCTCTGCTGGCACAAATATTTAAACGATTCATTTTAAATATTTTCACATGAAAATTAATTTCTTGTGTAACCACTTAAAAGCACATCAATGAAGAAAGAATTACTTTTCTGGTTGATGTTTTCGTCGTTGTACGCCACCGCACAGCAGCCGGATTCTATTTATTACAGCCTACCCACTGTGGAAATTAGACCTGTATCCCAGGAATCGGCATTGCGTTTATTATCCTCCGAAAATATTCTTGAACAGCAGGAATTAAAAAAGCAAGCACCTTATTCCATTCTTTCTGCCGTAAATACAGTTCCCGGTGTACGCATGGAGGAGCGTTCCCCCGGAAGTTACCGCTTATCGCTTCGCGGCAGCTTATTGCGTTCCCCGTTTGGTGTGCGCGATGTGAAAATTTACCTTGGCGATTTTCCGTTTACGGATGCCGGCGGAAATACCTATTTAGGAAACCTGGATATTTCCAATTTAAACAGCATCCGGATCTTAAAAGGCCCTGAATCCAGCATTTTTGGCGCCAATACAGGCGGTGTGTTACTGATCGATCCTGTTTATAAAACGCCGGATAGCTTAAAGCTTGCTGCCACATTAAGCGGTGGTTCTTACGGCTTGTTTCACGAAGATGTACTTTTTCAGATGCGCGAAAAAAAGTCGGTATTTACACTTAACCAGGCGTACCAGCATTCCGACGGATACCGTCAGAACAGCGCGATGCAGCGTCATTACGTGCAGGCATCCGAGGTTTGGAATTATACCCCCAAAACACAGCTAAAATTTTTACTGCTGTTTTCCGATCTGTATTATCAAACGCCGGGAGGCTTAACGCTGAAGCAATTCAACGCATCGCCATCCGATGCACGCCATGCTACGGCTACATTGCCCGGCGCCGTGGAGCAAAAGGCCACCATTTATAATAAAACCGTTTTTGGCGGGCTCTCTAATACATACAATATCACGGATAATGTGCGGCATGTTGTTTCTGTTTTTGGGTCGTATACCGATTTTAAAAACCCTTTCATCACCAATTACGAGCAGCGGAGGGAAGCTACCCTCGGTATTCGTACGTATTTCGACGTTACTTTTTTTAACAGGGAACATTTCAGCTTAAAGTGGAACGTTGGAGGAGAAGTGCAACAAACCAATTCGGATATTGCTAATTATGATAATAATGCCGGCGTAAAAACATCCATGCAGGCGCATGATCAGATCAATGCACAGCAGGCTTTTGCATTTACACGCGTCCTGGCGGATGTATATCAACGCCTGTTACTGGAAGCATCACTGAGTTATAATTTTTTCTCGTACCGGTATAAAAATATTTTTCCTGCAAATGAAACGTCATTCGGACAACGGAATTTTAATCCCCAGCTGATGCCACATGCGGCTGTATCTTACAAAATAACCGGTTGTTTTTCCTGGCGTGCTTCAGTGAGTGGTGGTTATTCGGCACCCACCATTGCCGAAGTTCGCTCGTCTAATAATATTGTAAATACACAATTACAGGCAGAAACCGGGCAAAATTATGAAACAGGTTTCCGCCTGCGCGATAAGAAAGATTTTTTCTGGATGGATGCTTCCGTTTTTTATTTCAATTTGAAAAATGCAATTGTGCGCCGGACCGATGAAAACGGGAACGAATATTTTGTAAACGCAGGCGGTACCCGCCAGCCCGGACTGGAAGCACAAATGAGCCTCTGGATCCTAAAACCCAATACCGATTTATTTGTGAGAGCGTTGCAGATCAAAGGAAATATCACGTACAGCCAGTTTACATTCAGCAATTATGTGGTGGACAATGCAGATTATTCCGGTAATAAATTAACGGGTGTTCCCGATTACACATCCACGGAAAGTATTTACCTGGAAGTTCCGAAACACATCAGTGTGTATGCTCAGTATTATTATTCTTCAGCCATTCCATTAAATGATGCCGGCACCGAATCAGCAAAAGAATACCATTTGTTGCAGCTAAAAGCCGAATGGTACACCATGTTCCAGCGTTTTAAGCTAAGTATTTTTGCCGGTGTTGATAATTTGCTGGATCAGAAATACAGCCTGGGAAATGACCTGAATGCCGCCGGCAATCGTTATTACAATGCTGCAGCTCCACGCAATTATTATGCGGGTGTGAGAGGGGAGTTTTGATTTTGTTATTCATAGATTATTTGACACTTCGTCAAATTTGGAAATTCATTTCTCTCTTTACTTGTCATCCCGTACTTGACACGGGATCTGTAGACTAAAAACTATAGAGTTACATTCTGCAAACATTAACAGATCCCGGGTCAAGCCCGGTATTACAGTTCAAATAAGATTTATACTGCAAGTTGTATAACAAGAAAAAACATCCGCTATTTATAAGTATAATCTTATAAATAGCGGATGTTTTTATTAAAACTGATCAGTGCTTCAAACACTCTTCAATTCCTAAAACCCTACGTTGATACCAGCATCTAAACGCATATTGCTGTTCAGCTCGTTGCTGGACCTGTTGCTGTATGTATCCAAAAATCCCTGGTAATACACAGCGTCCACATTCACCCAAACTGCTTTTGCAATGCGGTAGTTGAATCCAACCAAACCGGTAGCGCCTACATCAAAAGACGCTGCTCCTCTGCTGTTTACTTCATTAACAAGGAACCCCATAGATGGCCCAACAGCAATTTTTGGACGGAAATCTTTATCGTACGCCCTGAAAAAGTAAACTGCTTTGATAGGCACACGTACATAATCCAAATAAATTTGTGTAGTGTGGTATGCCTCTTCTCCTGAATTGCGGTATTTGTAATTTACACCTTCTTCGGAATACAATGCATCCACTTCCACGCCCCAGTGTACTGCCGGCGCATATACTGCTGCAATACCAGCATCCCATGATGGGCAGAAAGTTGCATGTGTAAAAGGCATAATAGTGGAATGTCCGTAACCGCCTTTAAATCCGATAGAAAATTTTGATTGCATAATGGGCCCAGGAGCATCCACATTATTATTGTTCTGACTATAGCCTGAAAGCGTTGTTGCAACAAGTGCTATTATAAAAGTTAATTTTTTCATGATGACTGTTTTTTTAAGTTGTTTGTTTACTTATCCGTTTAAAAATACATACCATCACATTTTATATATGAAAAACATAGATTTTGTATCGTTCATTGTTTAACTGAAATTATTTTTAATGTCGCCTGTAACCCTTTATTTATAGTCTTTTTATGATACAGTTGTTTTTTATTAAAAGAGAAAATTGTTTTAAAAAATGATTTATTGCAATGTCTTGCCCTGCATTTTTTTGCAAATTTCGCAACGTAGATTTGTTTACTCAAACAGGGATAATATTGCAAAAGCCCCTTGTTTATTGCAACAAGAGGCTTTTGTATAATGGTTTTATTTTTTTATTTGTTCACTGCAAACGATGCACCCTTAACCCTCTGCCCGAATCGTTCAGGCGGGCGTTATCCGTACTACTTTTTCTTTTTCCCAAATACCCGTTGCAAAAATGTTGGTTTATCCGGCGAGTTTACTTTATTGATATTAATGGTATTGTCAATGGCTGGTTTCAGCGCTTGTATAAATGCATTTCGGAGCACATAACTAATGGCATCCCATAAGCCAACTTGTGGACTGCTGAATTTTCCCTCGATCGGAATTTTTGAGGCCAGCTGGTCTTTTTTATGATTTTTCAGGATCTCGGCAGCGCCGGCAACAACGGTTTCCCATAAGATCTGTGAGAGGTCTCCTTCTTCTTTGTTCCATTGCACAATGTCCATATCTTTTAAAATCGGTTTCACATACCCGTTGAATTTTCCATCTTTTGCCGCAAACTCCGAGTACAATCCAAAATTCCCTTTTTTTACATCAAAATTTCCGTATGCGCGTAAAAAATCATTCAGGTACACCATATTCACATGCGTTACCTGGGCGTTCATGTCAAATGTAGGAACCCTGTTCAGGGCATCAAATTTTACATTCAGGTTTATATCTCCTTCGTACGCGCTTGCACTGGCAACAAGCGCAGCAGGCAAAAGCTTACTGCTGTCGTTTACATTTGAAAGATTGGTTGCTACAATCTTTATTTTTTTCATTGCAATATCCACTTTCGGGCTGCTGCCTTTATCAATGTAATGGATCTGTCCGTTGCTGATCTCAAAATGGTTCACCGTCAAAGGCATCAGCTTATTTATCACCGTGCTGAAATCTGCCGTGTCCTTTTTTACATCTTCACCTTTGTGTTTTCCATTCACAAAATTTATGATGGGATCTTCCACATAAATTTCACCTACTACCCGCCCTTTAAAAATGGCTTTCCACTGTACCGAAAGATCGATCACCGGCGCCGTAAAAAATGGAATGCTGTCGATCATTCCCAGCGAGTCTTTCTTTTCGATCCTGATATCCCGGATCACATACGCACCGCGAATCAGCGCAATGTCAATATCTTCCACATGCCCGTAATACTGATGGATATTGGCGAGGGTTTTATTTACATATTTAAGTACAATGTAAGGGAGAATAAGCCGGAAGACGATCAGTAATCCGATGATCGAAACCAGGATGATCCTTCTTCTTCTTTTACGTTTTAATTTATGATTGGCAGCAGACGCAACATATTCCATGAGTGTTTATTTAAGAGTAGTTTTAACTGTTTTAATAAATAGAATAAACAGTTTGAAATCTACCCCATAAAATAAAATGCCAGCTGTGATTTGCCTGTTATTGGGTAATTTTGGCAGTAAACGAAATAAATGCAGACAAGCCACCGGAAATTACTTCCAATGGCTTGTTTTGACAGGTTTTACAATTTGTTTTTTTGTAAAAATTATCCTTGCGTATTTTTTTCTACGAACTCTTTTAATGAAGTGCCCGTGATATAGGTCCAGCCTCCTGCAAAGCTTTCCTTTGCAAAAGAAGAATTGTTTTTCGGGAATGTTTCCAATCCTTCATGGGTTAATTTTAACCGTGTTTTTGTTCCTTCATCAAACAATTCCCAGGTTACCAGCGAATGGCCTTCATAATCCGGGTAACGCCAGGAATATGAAATTTTTTTACCCGGAATTACCTCCCGGACAATGCATTCGTGCAGATATTCCATTTTTTCATCACCGCCTGTAAACTGAAATGTAAATCCCACTTCGGGTTTAAATTCTTTCAGCTTAAAATACCATTGCTCCATGTCGGTCCTGTTGGTAATGGCCTTCCAGACTTTTTCAACCGGTGCGTTATATGTACGCTCAATTACGAAAGGTTCATTTTTCATGTTTTCCATTTTTTATTCGTACTAAATTATGCTGCCAGCTTCATTTTTTTATGATAGAAAAAATACGAGATGAATCCGAATGCAATAAATATCAGCATCATTAATCCTTGTGTTACACCGTAAGTGTTCATCATCGAATACATTGCACCGATCAGGTCGAACATCAATCCCGCATAAGCCCATTCTTTGATACGCGGATAACCCGGGATCAGGATCGCGATGCCACCCAGTACTTTTGCCCATCCGATAAACGGGATAAAATAAAGCGGGTAACCCAGCTTCGTCATAAAATCAATAGTTTCCGGCAATTTTAAAATATCCGGAATAGCGGTGAAGATCATAAACCCGGCAAACAAGGCCGTCAGGATCCAGTAAATGATGTTTGTTTTTTTCATTTGATTTGGTTTTAAGTGTATATATTTTATTGAATTACATTTCTTTTAATTGCTTCCAGGCTGTCGATGGTTTGGTTACCGACTTCTATTGCACCGGATTGTTTTACCACTAATTTAAGAATTTCAGCAGAAACGCTACCACCATGCGAATAAGCCATTATTTTGAACGGACAATGCTTGTAATATATTCTTCAAACTGATCGTATGTTCCTTTAAAGCCCTGGTTCATGCCTTCAAATGCACTAAAGAAAATAGTTTCTTCGTCTTTGCTGGCGTTAACCGGATGGCCTTTGATGATCATCGTTGTTTTTCCGTCCTGTTCTGTAAAGGTTGCCGTATTTAGCACTTCCAGCGGCCAGCCTTCACTCATCGGATGCCGGGTAGTGCCTCCGTTTTCATCCGAAAACGAAACAACAAAAACAAGTTTATCCTGTGGTTGTATTTCGCGGTACACAAATTTGCCCCACATCTTATGTCCGTCCGGCGATTCCATTCCATAATGGAACAGGCCGCCCGGGCGCAAGTCTATATTGCAAGCCAGCATTTTAAAGCCTTTGGGGCCCCACCATTTTGCAAGATGAGCTGCTTCTGTATGTGCTTTCCATACCAAATCGCGTGGTGCATCAAACACCCGCGTGATCGTAAAATCATTTTTTTCTGCCATGTTTTTTCTTTTTTAATTTATCATTTTTCTTCGATTTCTTTTTTGATTTATCTTCTGCTTGTAATTCCTGCAGGTATATTTCCAGTGCATCCAGCTTTACAGTCCAAAACTGTTTATATTTTTCCACCCAGTCCGATACTTCGTTCAGTTTTTCCAGCTTTGCCTCACAGTAACGCTCCCGGCCCTGTTGTGTAATGCTGATCAACCCGCATTCCGTCAGTATTTTTATATGCTTTGAGATTGCCGGACGGCTCACATTAAAATGTTCGGCAACCGAATTCAGGTTCAGCGATTGACTGGAAAGCATGCCAATGATTTCTCTGCGCGTTGGGTCGGCTATCGCCTGGAATACGTCTCTTCTCATTTTAATGATTATTAATAGTGTGTAACTGATCGGTTACAAATATATATGTAATAATTCGGTTACGCAAATTTATTTTGCACTTTTCGGTCATTAATTTAAAATGATACTAATAGAGAGGCTTTTGTGGTAAAAAGTTAATGTTAAAAAATGACTTCGGCGGCACAGCCAAAATTTTTCAGGAACAGGATCAGTGAAGTTGGCTGGATAACTTCTGCGTTGGATTTCACACGCAGGATCTTATCGCAGTCCTCCAGGTCAAAAGTAGCCTTGTAGTTATTAAATGCGCCGTGGATCTCGCTGATCAGCAATTGTGCATGATCGCGGTCGTTCACGTTTGTTTTGAAGATCTCCACCATTTGTTTACGTTACAGCGTTTGTGCTTATGTTTGATAATGACACCGCAAATATATTGTGGAAATTACAAATCGTATGGGGTGTAAAAACGACAATCGCAGGGGTTGATTGCGACAAGTTAATTTTTTATTTTTGTAACATGAAACACGTATCCATTCTTGTACCCAACGAAGCAGTGCTCGCTGCCATTGCAGATCCGCGCTACATGTTTACAGCAGCCAACCAGTTTTTGAAGCAGCTTGGCAAACCACCTTTATTTAAAGTGCAGTTGGTAGGCCTTACAAAAGAAGTTAAGCTCAACGATAATTCCTTTAGCATTCATCCGGATGCGCTTATTGATGATGTAAAAAAAACAGACCTCATTTTTATTCCTGCACTCAGTGGGGATATGAAAGCTACCCTGAAGCTCAACGCCGGTTTTATTCCCTGGATCACCAAACAATACAAGGATGGGGCGGAAGTAGCCAGCCTTTGCATTGGTGCTTTTTTACTGGCATCCACGGGTTTGTTAAAAGGCAAACAGTGCTCTACTCATTGGCTGTTTGCAAACGAGTTCAGGGAAATGTTTCCTGATGTGCAGCTGGTCGATGGTAGCATCATCACCGAGCAAAACGGTTTGTACTCCAGCGGTGGAGCTATGTCGTACTGGAATTTATTATTGCACCTCGTAGAAAAATATACGGATCGTGAAGTAGCGATCCTTGCATCCAAATATTTTGCGGTGGACATCGGCAGAAACAGCCAGTCGGCATTTATTATTTTTAAAGGACAAAAGGAACATGAAGATCATGAAGTGAAAAAAGCGCAGGACTACATCGAAAAACATTATGCCGATAAAATTACGGTCGATCAGCTAGCCGATCTGTATTCTGTTGGCAGAAGAAGCTTTGAGCGCCGTTTTAAAAAAGCAACCTGTAACACCGTCATCGAATACATTCAGCGTGTGAAAATAGAAGCTGCTAAAAAAAGCTTTGAAAGCAGCCGTAAAAATATCAAAGAAGTAATGGACGATGTTGGTTATACCGATACAAAAGCATTTCGCACTGTGTTCCGAAAAATTACCGGTGTATCACCGATAGAGTATCGTAATAAATACAACAAAGAAGCGATGGTGTAAAAATTAAATGTTATTTCAAAAGTAATTGTATCGTTTGTACAGTTTACTGCAAACAGCTCCCACAACATCTTTTTTGTTCTCTTTTGTGGCTCCCCAGGCAAAGTTTAAAGTTGAAAGTCCGGCACCAATGCTACAAAGCGCCGGACTTTCAAGAAATAATTTTAAACTCAGCCACCTACCCACTGTGCGATTGTTTGTAAACGAATGTTGGTATCACTGAAAGAAAGGATTTTTACTTCTTTTTGTAGCTCATCCCTTAAATAATTTTTAAATTCTTCTTTTGCTGCAAGCATGTTTCCATCATATTGAAGGAATTGATATTCCAAAAAATCAGGTAGCTGGTTTAGCGGAATATGTGCGAGTGCAAGCGCCAGGAATCGAAAATATAAAAAGTGGCTGGAAGGAATTATAAGCGCTTTTCTCTGTTTAAAATGGATGTTGTAATTGATACAGCGCAGCCTGCAGTAATGCCGGATATCCGACCGGATCATAAACAAATAACGACTTTTCCGCGCCTCGGAAAAAGCAATGTGCTCAATATGTTTGTTCACTTTATCGTACAGCTCAATTATGTCCAGTGCAAACTGGTCAGGGCAAATCGCATTCATAAAAATCAAAAATGGAGCAGTGGTTATTCTATTTGTAATTCAGACAATGGAACGTTGCATAAAGTTGCACGGTGTCAAAAAAATAGAAGGAAGGATGATTTTATTTTTTCAGATAATCCAATGTTAAAAAAACATAGTAGCCTGTATTCCTTTATTTTAGATGTTTTTAAAGGATTGTAAAAAAATGACATGGAATAATAATTTTTAAAAATAATCATTCCATGTCAAAAATAATTTTCATTACTCATCTTATATCGAAATAAAAGTGAGTGTAAAATTAATGTGAACGTAAGAAATAAATTAACTTTTTTTGAATAACAATGCGGCACCGTCCATGCAATACCTTAATCCTGTGGGGTTAGGGCCGTCATCAAAAACATGGCCCAGGTGAGCGCCACAGCGTTTGCACGAAACTTCATTGCGGTCCATGCCCAATGATGTATCCGTTTTTAATTGGATGCTTTTTGTGGAATAAGCTTTCCAGAAGCTTGGCCAGCCGGTTCCCGAATCAAATTTGGTAACAGAGCTGAACAAAGGATTGTTACAGCAAACACAATAATACATTCCTTTTTCATGATTATCCGAAAAATTTCCTTTCGAATAAGGCGTTTCTGTTCCTTCTTCGCGGGTTATGTAATATTGCTGAGGCGTTAGCACTTTTTTCCATTCCTCCTTCGATTTAAGCACTTTGGATGTCCAGGTTGTATCAGTTGCTGAAGGCGTGGTAGTACGTTGTGGAATCGGCTGCTGTGCATTCACCGAAGTGCCCATCGCGAAAGCGAATATAAAAAACAGGTATTTCATAGCTGTAAAATTTAGATAATGAGTATACTACCAGATACGAAAAAGATGCCAGCGCAGATTTTTATTTAATGAATAATTAAATGGACAGTTGACAATGGAGAATTGACAATTGTCGTGTATCAAAATTATTTTACATAGTTCATACGCAGGATCTCTGTGAGTTTTACGCCTTTGCAGGGAAATACACACAGAAAAACGCAGCTCACTAATGAACCAGGGAATTTTTTTTCTGCTCCATTCTATAAACAAGGTACAAACAGGCGGTGACCATTACAATACTCCCGGCAACATACATCAGTTGATTTTGTCCGGAGGATATATGATCGGCATCTATTGTAATTGCGCCGCGGTTGGATAACCAGGTAAGAAAAACAATAATGCCGTTATTTAAAAAATGGGCTACTATTCCGGGCCACAACGAACCGCTCCACACAAAAAGATATCCAAGATAAGCACCCATCAGCATCCTTGGTAAAAAGCCATAAAATTGCATGTGAAAGGCACTGAAAATAATGGCCCCGAACCATACCGCTACATGCTTGTTCTTAAAGCATTGCAGGGCTATTTTTTGAAGAAGCCCCCTGAAAAACAGCTCTTCGCTGAAAGCTGCCAGGAAAGCAACTACAAATAGATTTAAGAATAATGAGCCGATTGAAGTACCTCTTGTAAAAACAACCGTCATTTCACCAGCTTTCGCCTCTGTGCTTTTCATCCAGTTCTCCACTCCGCTCAGGGCAGATGGTAAATGCATTTGCTGGTTTAATTCCGACAGCCAGTCAATCAATGGAACAGCAAATAAAATTCCCAATCCGGCAAAAATAAGAGTTGTAAGCCGCGGTTTGCTTATAATACCCAGGAAACGGATGCGCGATTTTGTCCAGAAAATAGCAATTAAAATTGCCGGCGCAATAAACAAAATGATCACGCTGAAAATTTGTGAAATATATATTAATGCAACCATTTTTGGGTCGTCGTAATTTATCGTTACATCATTGTTTCCTGCTAAAGCAGTTACCGTTGCCCATATCGATATCCATAATAAAACAACGGTTAGCTTTAACCACGAATGGCGTTCTTGTTCTATAGTTTGCATTTGTTCTGTTATTTTTTGGTAATTTTGCAGTACTTTAAATGAATAGCTGCGAATTTACGAATCTTTCACTAAGAAAATGGCAGCCTTATATTTAGGTTTTGAACTAAAATAAATGGTAAAAATAGGTAACATAGAGCTGGGCGATTTTCCCTTATTGCTTGCACCCATGGAGGATGTGAGCGATCCGCCTTTTCGCGCGGTATGTAAAAAAAACGGGGCCGACCTCATGTACACCGAGTTTATCTCGTCGGAAGGACTTATCCGCGATGCTGCCAAAAGCGTTCAGAAGCTCGATATTTTTGAATACGAACGCCCCATTGGCATTCAGCTGTTTGGATCTGATATAGATTCCATGCGGGAAGCCGGCATTATTGCCGATCATGCTAATCCCGACCTTATCGATATCAATTACGGCTGCCCGGTAAAACAGGTAGCCTGCAAAGGAGCCGGTGCTGCATTGTTGCAGGATATTCCTAAAATGGTGCAAATGACTTCCGAGATCGTGAAAATTGCGCACCGCCCGGTAACGGTGAAAACGCGCCTTGGCTGGGACGATAATACCAAAAATGTAATGGAAGTGGCGGAACGGTTGCAGGATATTGGCATTGCGGCATTGAGCATCCACGGCCGTACCCGCTCGCAGATGTATAAAGGCGAGGCCGACTGGACACTCATCGGCGCCATCAAAAATAACCCCCGGATTAAAATTCCCATTTTCGGTAACGGTGATGTGGATTCGCCCGAAAAAGCAATGCTCATGAAGGATCGCTACGGTGTGGATGGCGTAATGATTGGCCGCGCCAGCATTGGTTATCCCTGGATCTTTAATGAGATAAAGCATTTTATGAAAACAGGCGAACATTTGGCTGCACCTACCATCGCCGACAGGGTAAACGTATGTAAAGAACACCTGGATTTTTCCATGAAATGGAAAAGCAATCATGCCGGCATTGTGGAAATGCGCCGGCACTACACCAATTATTTTAAAGGCTTGTCGCATTTTAAAGATTACCGCCTGAAGCTGGTAACCACCTATTCGTATGAAGAGATCATCAGCATCCTTGATGAAGTGCAGCAAAAATATTCCGAAATGGAAATTGCTTAAATTCTATGAAAGATAAGATCAGGCGAAATATCCGCATTGCCCGTTACGTAGTTTACCGCGAAACCATCATTGATAAAACGGATATGCTCTGGACGTTTCTCGGCGGATTTTTTGGCATTGGCATCATCGGTTTTATCAGCTCTAAATACTTTACACTCAACGATAATTTATTTTTGATCGGCTCTTTCGGCGCTTCCGCTGTATTGGTTTACGGTGCTACTAACAGCCCGCTGGCGCAGCCGCGTAACCTGGTGGGCGGACATGTAGTGAGCGCCATTGTAGGCGTTGCCGTTCATAAATTAATTCCCGGTGAAGTGTGGTTATCGTCCGCATTGGCTGTATCCATTGCCATTGTGATGATGCAAATTACTAAAACCGTTCACCCTCCGGGCGGTGCTACTGCGCTGATCGCCAACATCGGTTCTGAAAAAATAAAAGCACTTGGATTTATGTATGTGTTTTCTCCCGTGCTTACAGGAGTATTAATTTTACTGGTAATTGCGCTCATCTTCAACAACATTCCGCGCGATCGTTTTTACCCATATAAAAAACCAAAAAGCAAATTTTTGCAGAAATTATTCAATAGGGTGGAGTAGGTGTGGTTTGCGTTTTTGATCAATGCATCCTGTAATCTTTAATCCCCAATGCATAAGCAATAATCCCCTGGATCATGGAGTACTCGCGGTTCATATCGTTATCAGGATTAGTATAATAGTCCGGATCTTTTTTGTCGCAATACAGGATGCTGCAATCATAAAATGGAAGATGAGGAATAATAAAAACAGAATAATTGTACCAGGAAGATTGATAAGGCAAACGTTCAAATGAAAAAGATTGCTGTGTTATTGAATTCCATTCCTTCCCGGGAACCCAATACCGGAAATCATCAAACTCTTTCGGGCTTCTTTTAGCAGGAAGCTGTGCCAACACTTTTTCTCTTAATAGTTCATTGTTGTTTTTTATAGAATCATAATGTGCATTTTCCCATTTGGTGGTGAATACAACATCCAGCTTTAAAATATCCGCGGGTTTATACTTTCCCCGCGCTTCTTTTTTTTCCGAATCAGATAATGGTGCAGAAGGATCTGCTTTATAAATATAGTCCGGGCTAAGCATGCTGTAAAAGCTAACAGAGTCGGCCCCATGCGTTGTAAAATAGTTTAGCGCAATTTTTTCGGAGCTTGCTGTCGCATTTTCTTCTTTCAATTTAACTGTTTCGTATTCCGCGCAGGAACGGCAATAATAAACGGAAAAACCGGTAGTGTTTTGCACGACGAACCAGTTTTTTGGAAGCAATGCTTTTACTTTGGTTGTAACGCTATCAATGAATGGATTTTTACCAACCTGTGCAAATGTAAGGCTTGATATGAATAGTAAAAGTGTGACGATTGTTGTTTTTAAGAAAGTCATTTTCTTTACATATTTATTGGCGAACCAGTTTGCCCAATCACATCGTCGCCAAATTTTATAAGATTAAATAATTTTGTAACTGACCAGCTGATCTCATCCTGTTCGCAGCTATATTCGGCAATGTGTCCATAAATAGTATAGTTTGAAATATTGAAACCATCTTCAATATCATTATACCAAATTACTTTAGTTCCACAAATAGCAACCACCCAAAAGCCATCACCTTCTTTCCCATAATTTTTTTCCTCCCATTTTACCGGATCAATTTTGATCAGTTGCCAGAAATTCCAAAGCTCACCATTCAGATCGGTTTCTGTTTTGTAAATTTCATCGTATAGCTTTGATAAGGTTATTGGCTCCCAGATGCTCATTGTGCTATTGTATAAAATGGGTCATTAAAATTACAATTCATTGTTCATTGTACTTAATCCTGGCGGCTTTTCCGCTACAATTTTCAATTTCACTTCTTCATAAACCGTTAAAATATCAATAAGCCGGGTTGCCTGTGAATATTCTTTTAAATCGATCGTCGTGCTTTTTCCGCCCCAGTTAGTGATCTGCAACATAAGTTTTTCTTCTCTGGAATGTTCATGTATATAATCGTAACAATCAAAATACCGGATCTTATTTACCGGAAATGACTTTGACCAGCCTCTTCCTCTTAGCTGAATTTTATCCGTACCAAATGTTAATACGGCTTTACGTTTGAGTCGTACGCGTGAATAAAAATAAAAGGAAATAATAAAAGCAGGTATGGCGATTAAAAATGCAAAAAATAATTTTTCCGGATAGTGAATGTCATCAGTATAAGGGTAATGCTTTGAGGGGACCAATATCAGAAATCCAACGAACAGCAATATGAATAACAATACAGTTACAATTCCTGCAAACCTTGTCAGGTAAGGAATCCGTTTTGAAACTATTACTTCAAATATGTCGGGATTAGGTATGGACATAAGATCTATTTAATATCAAGCGTCGCTTTTGTTTCCTCGTAATAATAATCCAAACATTTACTGGTATAGTTTGCTTTGATTGCAATTATAAACCATTTGTTTGCCTGCATGACATCACCTGTATAATAATAGGAAACACCTGTATAAAAAAGCGGTTCGGGTGTAGAGCCCTTATCGCAATAGCTATTTTTGTGCATTTTTTTGTCAGTTCAATGCAGAGCAGATACCATTGTTTATATGCCGTATCATTTTTCTCCCGGAAATAAGTAGCAATGTCAAATGCAGTTTTGGGATCAAGGTTGTTTTTATGTTTTAGCTGTTTGAATTTTTTTTGAGAGTAACCGTCAAATTGTTTGATGAGCGTTGGCGACAAAGAATCGCACTTGGTTTGGCCCAAAGCAATGCCGCTGAAAAATAATAATAAGATGAAAATAATGTTCCGCATTTTATTCCTGTTTGATTAAAGTTCCTTTAAACGAATAATACACCGTAACTAATATCGTAATAAAAAGCGGGGCAAAATAAATCAATCCAATTACAGGAGTATCAATGCAAACGACTACCATCCAAAACCCCCAGGTAAGTAATGAAATGCTGCTGAATATTTTTCCCGGTTTTTTTGCAATATTCCTGATCGCTAAAAGAGTAAGCACACAGCAAATAATTAAAAATAATCCAATCCCAAACAGTGCCGCTCCCGCATTGCAGGCGCCACCTGTTTTTTCTGCAAACATAGGCAATGCAATAAAAGAGTAAACAGCAGTAATATAAAATAAAGGTTGGAGGATTTTTTTCATCGCTAAAATATTAACCGCGAAGAAGCTGTAACGTTTTCACACAATCCGTAAAATCCGCTTTGCCCGCTAAATCCGCGTTCCATCATACACAGATTCGTAGTTTCGTTCCTGTTCCTGCCCGAATTGTTCAGGCGGGCGTTATCTGTACTATATTAGATGCTTCTTCGTGAAGATACGCACAGGGTACCAGGCCGCAAAAAAACCGATCAGCAAAACCGAAACCGTGATCATCACAAAATCCATTGGGTTAAAAGCAACCGGGTAAGCATCCACCACGTACCCTTGTGTGAATTTAACAAAAGAGAATTTCTGCTGCAGCCAGCAAACCAGTGTACCCAGGAACAAGCCCGATGCAGCCCCGATCACCGTGATCAAAATACCTTCCATTAAAAAAATCCGGCGGATCAGCGTAATGCCCGCGCCCATATTGTGCAGGATCACAATGTCTTTTTTCTTTTCAATGATCAGCATCGTGAGTGAGCCAATTACATTGAATGTAGCAATGATCAGTATAAAGATCAGGATAATGGACGTCCATAATTTTTCCACTTTAAATGTTTTGTACAACAAAGCATTTTGCTCCTCCCTGTTTTTTATTTCGTACTTGTCGCCCGCAATTTTTTTCAATTGAGATTGTACTTCCGCCGCGTTTACACCCTTTTCAAGCCCTATCTCAATCTTCGTTACCTCCGTTGTATAATCCAGCAGCTCGCGCGCTTTAGTAATGTTCATGATCGCGTATTTACTGTCGAATTCATCACTGATCGTAAAAGCACCGGAAACATACATTTTTAATTCATTCAGGCCGTCTTCCGGATTTAGCGTATTAATATTTCCGCGTTTCGGAGCGTATACCGAAACAGGAGAAAAGTGGTCGTTCGGTCCTGTTTGTAAAATATAAGCAATCCCTTTCCCGATCACCATTTTGTTGCCCGCCACATTAAAATTCCCTTCGCGCACAAGTGTATCAAAACCGCTCATTTTTTCAAAATCCCCGGTTACGCCTTTTATCGTGGCAATACACTGTTTATCATTGTATTTTAATAAAGCATTTCCTTCCACCACTTCGGTGTAATACGCAATGCCTTTTACTTTTTTTAATTCGGTAAATTCAGGAGCAGCAGGATCAAATGTTTTTCCTTGTTTGATGGTGATCTCGATATCCGGATCAAAAGAATTGTAAAGCGATTGCACTAAGGTGGACAATCCGTTGAATGCCGACAATACAATCACCAGCGCCATGGTACCAATGCAGATACCGCCAACCGAAATGCCCGAAATAATATTAATGGCATTGTTCGATTTTTTCGAAATCAGGTAACGTTTTGCTATAAAAAATGGAAAATTCAAGGTACGGATAACGAATTAGTACGAATTTACGAATCTGGGTTTTACCACTAAGATCACTAAGTTTTTTTGTACTGGAAACTATTTAGATATTACACACAATACTTCATCAGCACATCCGGAATTATTTTTTCAATAATTCCTCTATCCGCATCGCATAATCCAGTGAATCATCCACGAAAAAACTCAAATTCGGGATGATCCGCACCTGCTTTTTTACCCGGTCTGATAACCGTGTCCGGATTTCCTTTGTATTTACTTTGATGGCTGCCAGCAAAGCCGCTGTATCAGGCACGTTAAACAAGCTTACATACACTTTTGCAACACTCAGGTCGGGGCTCACGCGAACCTGTGTTACCGTAATAAGCGCATTGCCAAAAAGCGGGCGTGTTTCGCGTTGAAAAATTTCGCCCAATTCCTTTTGTAATAACCGTGATACTTTTAACTGCCGTTGTGAATCCATCCTTGTTTTAACATTAATTAAGAACACCAAAATTAGCAAATTAAAGCCTACAAACACTATCTTTGCCGCATGAAAAAATTTTTCGGAGTATTGCGCTATGTGAAAGGATACTGGAATTATGCAGTGTTCAACATCATCTTCAATATTCTGTCTGCTATTTTTGCATTGTCTTCTATTGCCATGATTTATCCTTTCCTGCAGGTATTGCTTTATGCAGACGATAATAAACTCCAGGATGCCATTAAAAAAGGGCTTCCGGCCTTTAAACTTTCTGCCGGATCTATTAACGATACTATCAATTATTACCTTTCAAAAATCATTGTTGAGCACGGTAAGCTGGATGCGCTCGTACTCATCTGTTTGTTTGTCATTGTCAATGTATTCCTCAAAAACCTTTTCCGCTACCTGGGTATGTTCTTCGTAGCGCCCATCCGCATCAACGTGGTCCGCGATATGCGCAACAAAATGTACGATAAAGTATTAAAGCTTCCCTTATCCTATTATTCCGAAGAGCGCAAAGGCGATATCATGAGCCGCATGACCACCGATGTGCAGGAAATAGAGTGGAGCATCATGCAATCGCTTGAGGCGATTTTTCGTGAACCGGTTAGCATTTTCATTTCCCTCGGTACTATGGTGGCCATTAGTCCAAAGCTTTCCCTGTTTTCATTTATATTGCTGCCCATAAGTGGTTTGCTCATTGGCCGCATCGGTAAAGCCTTGCGCAAATCTTCCACCAGTCAGAAAGAAAAGATCGGACTGCTTATTTCCATCATGGAAGAAACATTGGGCGGTTTGCGCATTATCAAAGGATTTAATGCGGAAAAACATTCCAACGACCGCTTTCAGAAAGTAAACAGCGATTATGCCGGTGTTTCCCTGAAAATTCAGCGCAAGGTCGATCTGGCTTCACCCATCAGCGAATTTTTAGGAGTGAGCGTTTTGGTGATCGTATTGTATTTTGGTGGAAAACTTGTTCTTGGTGCCGATTCAAGCGTTAACGGGTCCAGCCTTATTTTTTATTTATTGGTTTTCGCCCAATTGCTGCCTCCTGTACAATCATTCACACAAGCGTATTACAACGTTCAAAAAGGCCTCGCTTCCGCCGAACGGATCAATAAAATTTTGGATGCAGAAGTAAACATTCGTGATGGAGAAAACCCAACCGAAATTTCCACTTTTGAAAAAGAAATTGAATACAAAAACGTTTCCTTTGCATACCGCGAAGGTGAAGTAGGCTGGGTGCTGGACGATATCAATCTGAAGATCCAAAAAGGAAAAACAATTGCCCTCGTTGGACAATCCGGCTCCGGAAAAACCACCATGGCCGATATGCTTCCCCGCTTTTACGATACCACCAAAGGCGAAATTTCCATCGATGGCATTCCCATCAAAAATACACGCCTTAAAGATCTGCGCGCCCTGATGGGAATTGTAACCCAGGAATCAATTTTATTCAACGATACGGTGTACAACAACATTGCATTTGGTATTGATAACGTAACCGAAGCACAGGTGATAGAAGCGGCAAAAATTGCCAATGCACACGAGTTTATCTCGCAAATGCCACAAGGCTACCAAACCAATATCGGCGATCGTGGGAATAAAATGTCGGGCGGACAGCGCCAGCGCATCAGCATTGCACGTGCTGTGCTCAAAAACCCGCCGATTTTGATCCTCGACGAAGCAACATCCGCACTGGATACCGAAAGCGAGCGCCTGGTGCAGGATGCCCTCAATAAATTGATGAAAAACCGTACCTCCATCGTTATTGCGCACCGTTTGTCCACCATTCAGCATGCCGACGAGATCATTGTCATGCAAAAAGGAAAGATCATTGAGCGCGGTACCCATTCTGAGCTGATCCAGCAAACCGGCACCTACAAAAAACTGCACGAATTGCAATCTTTTGTGTAAAAGCAAACAACAATTTTTACAAATGCTGTATAATACCCCAGTATGGGTAAAACAGGCTACACTATTCGCTTTTTCGAAATAATTTTAACATATTTAAACTGCAATTTATCTTTTAAAAAGGTATATTTGTCTGATATATTTGCATTTTAACTAAAACCAAAACTCATGAAAAAAACCTTACTACTTCTTACTTTTTTTGCAGCAACAGCCATTAGCGCAAGTGCTCAGATCACCATCACGTCAACTGACGTTGCCACGCCTTTGAAGACCATTTTACAGGCAAATGATACCATGCCAACCGTTACAGAAGGTGGCGCTGGTATCAGCCAAACATGGAACATGACCGGCTTGAACTCCCATTCTATTGATACCCTGCATTTTATCCCTTATGCATGGGCGCCAAATGCAGCGTTCAGCTCGGCAAACATTGTGGTTCAGCAGAATTCAGACAACGTTTACTCGTACCTTGCGAACAATACATCGCAGTTATCCGGCCTGGGAATTCATGCAACCATTTCAGTTGCAGGATCACCTATTACTGTAACGCAGATCAATTCCCCGGTTGAAAAAGTAGCAACTTTCCCTTTTGCTTACAATACGGCTTACACCAATAATTATGTGACCATTACACCTGCAACCTACATCGGCTCGGCTTTTCCTCCTGCCGATTCTATCCGTTCAAGATCAACCATCCACAAAACATTATTGGTAGATGCATGGGGCACATTAACAACGCCATTGGGAACATACAGCGTGATCCGTTCGAGAGAAACCAAAGTAAAACACGATACGTCTGATGTACACATTGGCTTTATCGGTTGGCAAAATGCTGCACAAACCACTTCCGACTCTACAACCCAATACACATATTGGGCAAACAGCGTTGGTTTCCCATTGGTAACATTAACCAAAGATTCACTTGGAGGCGTATCCTCTGCAACCTGGTTGAAAGCGCTTCCTACAGTTGGTATTACTGAATACACAGCGCCTGTTCAGGTAAATGTATATCCTAATCCTGCTCAAAACGAGATCAATGTAGAAACAGATCCTACACGTGCATATGCCGTACAGATCTACGACATCATGGGCCGTGTGGTAGCTGCACAAACCATTACATCCAACATCTCTGTGATTAATACCTCCGCTTACGCAAACGGGTCATACACTTTTTCTATTTTGGGAAAAGACAAGTCTGTTTTAAACCGCGGTAAATTCACTGTTGCAAAATAAAAATTGATCATTCAATTAAAAAAGGCATCTTCATCTTTTGAAGATGCCTTTTTTATTGGGCCAATCAGTATGAAAAACAAAGTTATTGCTCCTTATTTTCTATTTCTGTTGGACCTTACTCCTTACCCGAAAACAAGAAAAGAGCACCAGGAATACCGCGCTTCCGGAGAGTATGAATGGGGCAAATACGAACCACCTTACAGGCTGCTTTATTTTGACCCTTTCATAGGTTGCCACCGGTATTTTAAAAAGGGCAACTCACTTTCCCTGTGCTACATATATCTCATTTATAACCGTTATGGAATTGTTAACATTGCCCGGGATTCAACTCCCTGGCTGGGGTTAAATTTTAATATTAGGATCTGACGGAGATCGGAAACGGGTAATCATCTGATTTTTAAATGCCAAAGGCCTTTTATTTCTCAGCAGGGAAAATTGCAGGGAATGGTTTTTAGTCTTATATTTGTTAAAACAGAATAAACTCATAAATATGAAAAAAATCTTACTATCCTTGTCGATTATTGCATCACTTGTAACGGGCGCCAAAGCGCAAACAGCTCCCGATTTCGGTTTTGAAACATGGCATGCAATCGCAGCTCCTTTTATTACTATAGAAGATCCGAACGGATGGGCAAGCTTAAACGCTTTAACTGCCACCGGAACGGCACAATCTGTTTTTAAAGAAACAACTGCCCCGGCGGCAGGTACTATCAGCGCTAAAATTGTAACTGTAAAAGTGGTTGGTTCTACAATTCCGAATCCTTACGGTGGAAATTTGGATACAGCTGGAATTCTTGCGATTGGTGCTATTAGTCTTGCACCTGCGGGCATTACTTATGGATATACATTTCCACATAAACCGGGTGTATTGTCATTCCAATCGAAATATAATCCAAACGGTCTGGATTCAGCTTATGTTATTGCATACATGACACACTGGAATGGTACATCCCGTGATACGGTTGCTTCTGGGAGGTACGCAACAGGTACAAATACGGGTAGTTCGCCATACACTCTAAACAGCTTAACAATGGTTTACAAACCGGCATTTGCAAGTGTAATTCCTGATACAGAAGAGGTTTTTATCTCCTCCAGTATTTATCGCTCTCATCATGGAGCTAAGACAGGAAGTACTTTCTACATCGATGATTTACAATGGTCTGAATATGTAAGCACAAATGATATCGGCAGCGTTAAATCCACTGTTAGTACATACCCGAACCCAGCGATTGAAAAAGTAACCATCGAGTGTTCAATAAGCGCTAAAGCAGTGCAGGTAATGGATATTACCGGACGACTGCTTGGAAGCTACCCGATGAATAACAACAAAGTGGAAATTCCAACATCCGATATGGTAAAAGGAATATACTTGTACAGCATACTGGACGCTCATAATAACGCCATCAGCAAAGGGAAATTTGAAGTGATCAAATAAGATTTCTTAAAATAATAAAATATAATAAAACTCCCGGGCATTCAATTGTCCGGGAGTTTTTGTTTTTTTCTCAAAAGCATTATAAACTTCAATAATGCTTACCTTTACGATAATGAACGCAAAGATCACAGACGGACTTAACTTTTTTTCCAAGCTTAGTGTTGGCCGGATGTGGAATGGAATAAAGGTAGTATCCAGCTTTTATGTATCAAAGCTTACCAAAAAACCTGTTCAATGGGGATTCCCCATCAGCGTGACTGTCGAGCCTACCACTTCCTGTAATTTGCGTTGCCCGGAATGTCCCAGCGGTAAACGCGAATTTACCCGGCCAACAGGTATGCTCAAAAACGATTTTTTTCAAAATACCATTGATGAACTGGCAAAAAAAGTAGCCTACCTGATCTTTTATTTCCAGGGTGAACCTTACCTGAACCCGAAGTTCCTCGATATGGTCAATTACGCTTCGAAAAAAGGAATTTATACTGCCACATCCACCAACGCGCACTACCTGAACGACGCCAATGCAAAAAAAACAATTGAGAGCGGGCTTGATCGCCTCATTATTTCCATAGATGGCACTACGCAGGAAACCTACGAGCAGTACCGGATCGGTGGTGATCTTAAAAAAGTGCTCGAAGGAGCAGAGAACATTATCCGCTGGAAAAAAGAATTAAAATCAAAAACACCACATGTTATTTTTCAGTTCCTGGTAGTAAAACCCAACGAACATCAGCTGGAAGAAGTAAAGCTGCTGGCAAAAAAAATGGGTGTGGATGAGGTGCGTTTTAAAACAGCACAAATTTACGATCATGAAAACGGAAGCCCGTTATTACCCACCATCGATAAATACGCACGCTATAAAAAACAGGAAGACGGTACATACGGAATTAAAAACCAGATGATGAACCATTGCTGGCGTTTGTGGCATTCTACCGTAATTACCTGGGATGGACTGGTGGTGCCTTGTTGTTTTGATAAGGACGCAACCCATCAATTGGGCGATCTTAAAAAAACAAGCTTTGCAGCGCTTTGGAAAAGTGCGGAATACACCAACTTCCGTGCAGCTGTACTGCGTTCCCGCTCCGAAATAGACATTTGCAAAAATTGTACAGAAGGCACCCAGGTCTGGGCGTAGAAAAAAATCGGCAGAGTATAACTGATTTTATATTTGCACAATTCTAAATGGATTGAACAATCATCCGGGAAGTCCGTCAACAAACTACCAACAATGAGCTATCAACTAATTAATTTCTTTCCGCAAATTTCAATCAGTAATACAATCACCCCGTTAATCCGTCTGCTAACAACTAACTACAAACGACTAACTACTATTTAATTTCCTTCGCTGCCTGTAAATACAGCTGCTCCAGCAATCCACAATACAAGTTGGTATAACGCTTGTTCAGGTATTCATAGTCTTTTACAAGTTCCGCGCTCAGTTTATTTCCTTTGTTCATGGAGTTGATCATGCCAATGATCATCCGCCACAGCAGCATGTAACTTTTAAAAATATCGTCCTGTTCCTGTGCTTTCAAAAATTTCATGTTACGTGTTGCCAGCTGAAAGCTGAAGTCATAATCTTTTTTCAGGAAAAAATAAATATTTTCCAGTACCCGCAACTGCACATCAAACGGAAGGTAAAATGTTTTTTCGTTGATCGTTTTTGCCATGTTCAGATATGCGGATGCTTTTTTTAATTCGCCGTTGCTCAGGTATAATTTTACATACGACATGGCGCCGCGTGTTGCATAAATATCCAGCTTGTTATCAATGCAGGGCTGAAATACTTTATCCAAAAGCAATTGCGCCTGCCCGTATTTTTTCTGAATGATGGATACCAGGATGTATTGCTCACAATGATAATAATAGCCGTACATATTATCATTCACGCCTGTTTTAAAAACCGCATTGTAGATCATTTCCGCATCCTTCACCTGGTTGTTGTTAAACAGCGCATCAGCATAAAGCAATTGCAGGAACACATGAATATCAACAGGGAAAAAAAATGCAATTTTGTCTTTTAGCTGTATAGCTTTTTCAAGGTAAGTAATTACCTTTTCAGCATGCTTGTCGTAATAGGAATAATAGCTGCAAATGCTCCGGTACAAATAATACGCAGCTAAATAATGATTGGAATTTTCAAGTTCCTTTTCGTGTTTTAACAGTTCCGAAAGGTTTATTCCACTGGATTTGCGTGGATTTTTACGCGCTGCCATCCGGTTGATGTCCGAAAAAAGTGTATGAAATTTTACATACAGTGTATCCGATTCCGTTCGGTTGTTTTTGTGCTCCAGGTATTTCTGTCCGAATGTATGCGTTAGTTTTTTATCATAATATTTATACGGAAAATCGATCAGGTAATGAAAGCACGATAAATAAAAAGCTTCGAGTTCAGGCTTGCTTTTTTTTGCCGCAAATTTTTTATCCTGGAACAACATTTCATGCCGCAGCAGATGAAATAAATTTTTTCGTTTTAAAAATTGAAGCAATGCTGCATCTTGTCCCGGAACAAGCGCCTCGTAAGATTTCCGTAACAGGATCGAATTTATTTTGTAATAATGGGCGTCCGTGATTTGCAGCGCTTCCAGAATCGTTTCAATGGCTGGAAGTTCCTGCTGCCGGTGTTTTTTTGTGTAATCAAATACTACTTTTTCCTTGCCGATCAACCGCAAAGTGTTCAATTCTCCGATCTCCTTTTCAGAAAGGGTCTGCAGTAAGGATTGTAACTGGCTCAATAGTAGTAAAGTTATGTGGTATTCAAATTTAGTAAGATTTTGCGATATTGAGATTGATACTCTCCCTAAAAAGGAATTAATTTGCCTGTCGTTTAAACTAATTCATGTTGGTTTACCTGGCAATGATTAATGTGGTAGCAACCTTTCCGGGTAACCGGGGAGGTTGCATTTTTATAAAGTAAGGGTAAAGCAAATGAAGGCATAAAAAAATCCCGTACATGCGTACGGGATTTTTGCAAATAGTATGACCGCGATTAAACCGTCATGATCTCTTTTTCTTTCAATTCTAAATGTTTATCGCATTTAACAACGAAGCCGTCAGTTAGCGTTTGCACAGTTGTTTCCGCCGTTTTTATCTCATCTTCCGGCGTCCCGTTTTTCTGTAATTTTTTTAATTCTTCATTCGCTTCTTTACGGATGGTGCGCAAGCTCACTTTTGCATTTTCAGCTTCCGATTTTGCTTTTTTTACTAAATCTTTTCTGCGTTCTTCGGTTAATGCAGGCACCAAAATACGAATAATCACTCCATCGTTCTGCGGATTTAATCCAAGGTTGGCCATCATAATTCCTTTTTCGATTGGCGTCAGCATCGATTTTTCCCAGGGTTGCACAATCAGTGTACGTGCATCGCCCGTATTAATGTTTGCTACCTGGTTCAAGGGTGTTTTTGTTCCGTAATAATCCACCATAATGCTTTCCAGCATGCTTGGGCTTGCTTTGCCTGCGCGTACTTTCACCAGTTCGGCTTCCAAATGCAATACAGCTTTGTCCATCTGTTCTTTTGCATTGTCCAGTAAAAATTGAATGTCTTCGTTCATAATATCGTCTTTGAAATGTGAATCAACTCCTGCAAATATATTTAATTTTTTATTCTTTTCATACTTCAACACAGGGATCGTGCAGAAGAGAAAAAATCAATAATTACAGGCTTACCAGCGTCCCCACTTTTTCGCCGTCCATTAATTTTTTAAGATTCCCGCTTTTATTCATGTCAAATACAATGATCGGCAATTTATTTTCCTTGCACAGTGTAAACGCTGTTAAATCCATTACTTCCAGGTTTTTTGCATATACTTCGTCAAACGTGATCGTTTCGTATTTGGTAGCCGTTTTGTCTTTTTCAGGATCAGCAGTATAAATTCCATCCACACGGGTACCTTTTAAAACCACGTTTGCTTCAATTTCGATCGCACGCAACGTTGCTGCTGTATCTGTTGTAAAATAAGGGTTTCCGGTGCCTGCGCCAAAAATCACCACCCGGTTTTTTTCCAAATGGCGCACTGCTTTTCTGCGAATAAAAGGCTCGCAGATCTGTTCCATTTTAATGGCCGATTGCAGACGTGTTTCCACACCCGCTTTTTCCAACGCCGATTGCAATGCCATGGAGTTAATCATCGTTGCAAGCATTCCCATATAATCACCATGTACGCGGTCCATTCCACCTTCTTCTGCCTGGATTCCCCTGAAAATATTTCCACCGCCGATCACGATTGCTACCTGCACGCCCATGTCGGAAATTTCTTTTATCTGCTTTGCATACTGTGCGATCCGCTCATTATCAATTCCAAATTGTTTATTCCCCATCAGCGATTCTCCGCTCAGTTTTAAAAGTATGCGTTTGTATTTCATATTAAGAATTGTTTTGAATGTTATTCTATCGTTATTTTAAAATCACTGTCAATGTTTGTATGCTTGTCAAATTCAAATGTAACATATTGTGCATCGTCTGCTTTGCCCGTTACTTCAACTGCTGCGCGACCGATTTCATTGTTTTTCAAATCAAATACTTTCGCCGTTAGCTTTCCTGAAAATGTTTTTGTGAAGATCGCATATACATTCAGTACATTATCAGTTCCTTCATTAGCGCTCGTAACTGTTGATTTGCCTAATTGCAAGCCTTTGTCCGCAATGGATGCCGGTGAAGTAATTTTCACTTCAAGAACTTTGTCCACTCCTTTTCCAACGCCTTTAAAAAACTCTCCGGCTGTTTGTCCGGCGGCATCACCAACAGTATTAATTTTTTCCTTAACGGAATGCCCGGAACACGAAAAAAGTAACATGATGGGAAGCGCCAAAAAATAATTCAATGTTTTTATCATAGCAGGAAAGATAAGTCCAAAAAAAATCCCGATACAATATCGGGATTTTAAAATAAGAATGAATTAGCCTAGTGCAATTCGTTTGAAAGCATTTACTGTTAACCCTTTCTCAGACTCGTTCAAATACTGGGCAATTGTTTTCTTGTTGTCTTTGATAAACTCCTGGTTCAGTAAAGTAGATTCTTTGTAGAATTTATTCAGTTTACCCATGGCGATTTTCTCCAGCATTTCTTCCGGTTTACCTTCCTGGCGTGCTTGTTCTTTACCAACTTCAATTTCGCGTTGCAATGTATCAGCATCCACACCGTCTTTATCAACAGCCACGGGAGCCATAGCAGCCACCTGCATTGCCACATCCTTCGCCACATCAGCATTAACAGCTGCAGAAGTAAATCCTACAATGTTAGCCAATTGGTTCCCGGGGTGGTTGTACGCTATTACAAACGGAGCTTCTACCACTTCATATTTCGATAATTCAATTTTTTCACCGATCACACCGGTTTGCTCGATCAGCTTATCAGCGATGGTGATATTGTTATCATATGCCATTGCTTTTAACTCATCCGCAGTTTTTGGATTTTTTGCGATCGCAATATCAAGAATGTTATTTACAAATTTACCGAAATCAGCATTTTTTGCAACGAAATCAGTTTCACAGTTCACCGCCAATACAATACCGCGTTTGTTATCAGCAGTAACACCTGCTACAACCAAACCTTCTTTTGCATCACGGTCGCTGCGGTTAGCGGCAACTTTTTGTCCTTTTTTGCGCAATTCATCAATTGCTTTTTCAAAATCACCGTCTGCTTCAGTTAATGCTTTTTTACAATCCATCATACCTGCACCGGTCATTTGTCTTAATTTGTTTACATCTGCTGCTGTAATTGCCATTGTTAGATCTTGTTTTATTAAAAAATGTCCCGATTTTTTTGTCGGGACTTTTTTATTCGTTAGTATAATTAATTAACTTTTCTTCTTGGTTTTTTTGGTGCACCTGCACCTCCGCTTTTCTTAGCCTCATCATCCGAAGGAGATTTGAATTTTGTTCCCACTGCTAATTTCTCAGCATCTTCACGTGATGTTTTACCACCTTCTTTTTCTTCAGCTGCAGCAGCTTCTTTGTCCACTTTGCGTTCCGCCAGTCCTTCTTCAATTGCTTTGGTAATGATACCGGTAATTAAAGCGATAGAAGTAGAAGCATCATCATTTGCAGGGATTGCGTAATCAACTGCATTTGGGTCAGAGTTTGTATCAACGATAGCAAACGTTGGGATGTTCAAACGTTTTGCTTCCGCAACTGCGATATGTTCTTTAGAAATATCAACGATGAATAACGCAGCCGGAAGGCGGGTTAAGTCAGCAATACTTCCTAAGTTAGTTTCTAATTTAGCTCTAACGCGGGAAATTTGTAATTTCTCTTTTTTAGAGATATTGTCAAATGTTCCGTCAGTGCTCATTTTATCGATAGTCGCCATTTTACGTACTGCTTTGCGGATCGTTGCAAAGTTAGTAAGCATACCACCTGGCCAACGCTCAGTAACATATGGCATATTTACATTTTTTACTTTATCAGCAACAATGTCTTTCGCCTGTTTTTTAGTAGCAACAAATAAAACTTTTTTACCGGATTTTGCAATTTGTTTCAAAGCTTCAGCAGCTTCGTTGATTTTTACAACCGTTTTATTTAAGTCAATAATATGGATACCATTTTTTTCTGTAAAGATATATGGAGCCATTGCAGGATTCCATTTTCTTTTTAAGTGGCCAAAGTGTGAACCGGCCTCTAGTAATTCGTTAAAATTAGTTCTTGATGATGACATTTAGTGTCTTTTTATTTTTGATTAATACTTTGTTTGATAGTTGATTTAATAAGGAATTGCAAACCGCTGAAAAGTGATTTGCAAAACCAAATAATATTAACGTTTACTGAATTGGAAACGTTTACGGGCTTTTTTCTGACCCGGTTTCTTACGTTCAACCATTTTAGGATTACGTGTCATTAAGTCTTCTGCTTTCAACAGCGGCTTATGATTTGCATCCATTTCGACTAAAGCACGGGCAATCGCTAATCTAACAGCTTCTGCCTGACCTGTTACCCCGCCCCCTTTTACATTGATTTTCACGTCAAACTCACCCAGCGTTTTAGTTGCTGCGAAGGCTTGCATTACTTTACCTTGTAAAACGGATGTTGTGAAGTACGTTTTGTAATCTTTATTGTTGACTACAATTTCGCCACTTCCTTTTTGCACGTATGCACGTGCTACAGCGGTTTTTCTTCTACCAAGAGTATTTACTACTTCCATTTTTTTATTTAATTGAATTTAATTTGATTTCTTTTGGTTGTTGCGCAGTATGTGGATGCTCAGTACCTGCATACACATATACATTGCGTCTTAAAGCATCACCTAATTTGTTTTTAGGTAACATCCCGCTCACTGCCATTGTAATTACTTCCGTTGGTTTTTTTGCAAGTAATTCTTTTGGAGTTGCGAAACGCTGTCCACCAGGATGGCCTGTGTGACGAACGTATTCTTTATCATTTAACTTGTTCCCGGTTAATTTAACCTTCTCAGCGTTAATGATAATTACATTATCGCCGGTATCAACGTGAGGTGTAAAGTTAGTTTTGTCTTTTCCACGTAATACATACGCTACTTTTGACGCTAAACGACCTAATACTTCGTTTTCTGCATCGATCAAAATCCAACCTTTGGTTACAGTCTCTTTGCTTGCTGAAACCGTTTTGTAACTAATTGCTTCCACTTTATTTATGTATTAATTTATTTACTAATAATATCCACTTTTCCCTAAAAATGGGACGCGAAGATAAGCACATTTTTATTTTCCACAAAATAATTCACAAATAAAATGTTGAAAACTAAATGAATCTGTCGTTTTGGGAAGCTTTTTGCTTCCTCAAATGGCAGGATTCTTTTATCCGGACTTGATCCGGGATCTCAAAATCGTATCATAAATGAACTTAATACGTCATTTTGGGAGGGTTTTACCCCCAAAATTTCCCTTTTTTATTTTTTGGAATGCTAAATTACCATAATCCATGAAAATGGATTGAATTTAATCATGGTTTGTGTTGCAAAAAATTGAACCACCTTCCCGGAATGCCGATTTTTATCTAATTTATAATTATTCTAAATTGGACGACTGACAATTCTATGACAATAATAGCGCAAATACATAGGAAATTTGTACTACAAAAAGAGAAAGACCCTTTGCAGCGCATTAAGATCATAGCATTTACACACAAAACCACCGATATAAATGACATCGGTAAATTTCACATGGATGAATCCGACCTGAAGCCCAGGCTGGAAACATTGAAAAGTGAAATGGGGATTGATGAGCTGCTGTACCTGTCGACTTGCAACCGTGTAGAGTTTATCCTTTCCACTGCTGTCGCGATTGATGAACCTTTCCTGAAAAAATTCTTTCCTGCGTTTGATCCTGACATGAGCGCTGCCGAAGTAAGCTGGTCGATGCAAAATGCACAGGTTTTTGAAGGCGATGCCGCTTTAAATCACTTATTCAGCGTTGCTTCTTCCATTGATTCACTGGTGGTAGGCGAGCGCGAGATCATTACACAGGTGCGCAATGCATACGAACAATGCAATGCGCTTGGCCTTACCGGAGATTTGATCCGGATAGCAATAAAAAGCACCATCGAAGTAGCGAAAGAAGTATATACGAATACAAACATTGCCCGTAATCCTGTTTCTGTTGTATCATTGGCTTACCGTAAATTGCGCGCACTGAATGTAAAATCAGATGCCCGCTTTTTGATCATCGGTTCCGGCGTTACCAATACCAACATGGCGAAATATTTGAAAAAACACGAGTTTGCGAACTTTACCGTGTTTAACAGGACATTGGAAAATGCACAAAAATTAGCCGGAGAATTAAACGGGAAAGCATTTCCATTATCGGAACTGGAAAATTACAAAGGCGGTTTTGATATTATCGTTACATGTACCGGTGCTGCCGAAAGTATTATCACGCCTGCTATATACAAAAGCCTGGTAGGCGATGACAAAGCAAAAAAAGTGGTGATCGACCTGGCGATCCCGAATGATTTGGATTCCGAGATTTTAAATAATTACGATGTAAATTTAATTGCAGTGAACAACCTTCAGGAAGTAGCGAAAGAAAATTTACAGGCGCGTGAACAGGAAATGGAAGCGTGCACGGTTATTATTAACCGCAATATTGAAGGCTTCAAACAAATTTTAAAAACACGCAAAGTGGAGCTCGCCATGAGCGAAGTGCCAAGGAAAGTGAAAGAGATCCGTGAGTTGGCCATTAATGAAGTGTTTGCAAAAGAACTGAGCAACATGGATGCCGGATCAAAAGAAGTGCTGGATAAGATCCTGTTGTACATGGAAAAAAAATACATCAGCGTCCCGATGAAAATGGCAAAGGATATCCTGATAGAGGATGCAAAAACAAAATAAATTTCAGGCCCGAAAGGGCTTTTATTTTTTAAACAGAAGCGAAAAAAAACAATGGAACGAAAAATAATTATTGGCAGCAGAGGAAGCGATTTAGCATTGTGGCAAGCCAATCATGTATTGCGCAAAGTGCAGAAGCTGGGATTGACAGCAGAAATAAAAATAATTACAACACAGGGTGATGCTGTTCAAGACCTGAGTTTCGACAAGCTGGAAGGAAAAGGGTTTTTTACAAAAGAAATTGAAGAAGCGCTGTTAAAAAAAGAGATCGACCTGGCGGTGCATTCACACAAGGATTTGCCAACCACATCTCCGGAAGGATTAAAGATTGCAGCGGTATCCGAACGGGAAGATCCTGCAGAATTGGTGCTGATCCGGAAAGAAAGCGCTGACAATGCCTTGAAATACGGATTCAAAAAAAATGCAGTAGTGGGGACATCTTCGGCAAGAAGAAAATCGCAGCTGCTTGCTTTTCGCAACGATATAAAAATTGAAGATTTGCGCGGGAATGTACCTACGCGCATTCAGAAATTACGCGATAAAAAATACGATGCCATCATGCTGGCAGCAGCAGGAGTGGAGCGGTTGAAAATAAATTTGACAGAGTTTAAAGTGATCCGCCTGGATCCGAAAGAATTTATTCCCGCACCCGCGCAAGGCGTGCTGGGATTGCAAATCCGGGAAGATGATTTTGAGCTGGAGCAATACATTCAGAAGTTAAATTCCGAAAAAGTAGAGGACATTATCGGCATTGAACGCAAAGTGCTTAATTTGTTTGATGGTGGTTGCCAGTTGCCTTTGGGGGTTTATTGCATCAAGGAAGACAATAAATTTAAAGTATGGGCATCGCGCTCGGAAACATGGAATACGATGCCAAAGCGCATTTACCGCGAGTCGTTTACGATGGATGGTTTTGCACAGAAAATTGTAAATGAGCTGAATGCTGTGAAAGCCACTTCGGTGTTGATCACGCGCGACCTGAATGATGATTCTTTTTTTAAGAATGTGCTGGAAGGTAATGGATACAAGGTAAATGGCATCTCTTTTATTGAAACAAAAAAAGTAGCGATTGAAAAATTACCGGCAACCGACTGGATATTTTTTGCAAGCAGTAACGCGGTGAGTCATTTTTTTGAGCAGCAACCTGAGCTGAAACCGAAAGTAAAATATGGTGTGATTGGAACGGGAACGGAGCAAACATTAAAACAATTTGGGAAAAATGCAGCATTTGTGGGTAAAATAAACGATACGAAAGTGATCGCGCAAAAATTTGCAAAAACGGTGGGAGAGGAAACCGTGTTGTTCCCGCAGGCAAAAGGTGGACTGCGAACCGTGCAGCAGCAATTTGGTGATGCAGGCAAATTAACCGACATGGTGGTTTATGAAACTGTAAAAAAAGAAAATTTACAATTGCCGGAAGTGGAAATTGTAGTTTTTACCAGCCCGTCGAATGTGGATTCATTTTTCGAGAAAGCAAAAATAAGCGCCAATCAAAAAGTAATCGCGATCGGAAAATCAACAGAAAAAAAATTGAAAGAATACGGAATAGAAAAATGCATCTTGCCTGAATCCTTTGATGAAGTGGGGTTAGCGGAAGCCGTGTTCGGAATTTAATCTGCTAAATACAAATTTTACTAATATACCAACCTGTGTGTAAAAACTCCGCGAACTCTGCGGTAAAAAATAACCAGTATGTTACAAAGGCCAAGAAGATTAAGAAAAAATGCGATCGTTCGTGAAATGGTTGCCGAAACACGTTTAGCAAAAGACATGTTCATTTACCCTTATTTTGTGGTGGATGGAAAAAATATTGTTCACCCGATTGATGCAATGCCCGGTGTGAGCCACTTTTCGGTAGATGAATTATTGAAGGATGTAGAGCAAGGATTAAAAGCAGGGATCAATAAAATTTTATTATTTGGTGTTGGCGAAGAAAAAACAGAAGATGCAAGCTCATCGTTCAGTAACAACTCCGTAGTTGTAAAAGCGGTGAAAGCACTGAAAGAAAAATTTGGGGAAAATATTTACGTGATCACGGATGTGTGTGTGTGTGCATATACCACGCACGGACATTGCGGGATCCTCCACGATGAATATGTACATAATGATGCATCGGTAGAAGTGCTTGCGAAAATGGCGCTGGCACATGCACAGGCGGGCGCTGACATGGTAGCGCCAAGCGACATGATGGATGGGCGTATTGTTGCCATGCGCGATCTGTTGGATGATAACGGCTTTGAAAATACGGCGATCATGTCGTATTCTATAAAATATGCATCGGCGTATTATGGGCCATTCCGCGAAGCAGCAGATTCTGCGCCGCAAAAAGGCGATCGTAAATCGTACCAGATGGATTTCAGGAATGGAAACGAATCCATGACCGAAGGATTGCTGGATGAAGCGGAAGGCGCAGATGTGCTGATGGTAAAACCGGCACTTGCCTACATGGATGTGATCTTTAATTTACGCCAGAATACATTATTGCCAATCGCCTGCTACAATGTTTCCGGCGAATATTCCATGGTGAAAGCGGCTGCAGCAAAAGGCTGGGTAGATGAACAAAAAATTGTGATGGAAAATATGTATGCCTTTGCAAGAGCGGGAGCAAACTTAATTATTACGTATCACACGAAAGATATTTTGGAAAAAGGCTGGATTTAATCTGAAAATTTGAAGATGCGTTAATTTGAAAATGTGCTGGATGCTGAAAAATTAGTTACCGGAATCTAAAAATCATTTATTATGAAAAAATGCATTTTAGTTATTTTTCTTTTCTGTTTTGGTGTAACGTGCTCTTTTGCGCAGAAAACCCCGGAGGAATTATCGAATACATTTGTAGCTGCTTTTTTTCATGATAACCAGGACGTTTTAAAATCGCTTTTGCCACCGGATGAAAAGGTACAAAAGGAAATGCTGGCAAGATTAAAAGAAGTATACGATGAGGGGCTGAAACAAGGAATTAAATGGAATTTGGTGCTTACGGTAAGCTCGGGAGCAACTTTAAAAGAAGGGAAAGCAGGCGAAGCAAAAAAGGCAGATCTTGTGATCTCATTTTCTGACAGTAAAGGTAAATCTTATAAGCTAAGCATCTGGGATTGTTATGAAGAGAAGGGACAATGGAAGCTTGGAAAAAAGATTTTATTGAAATAGTTTTTTTGAAATATCAGGGTTTCATTAAAGTAATCTTTTTTTAAGGAATAAAATAACCTGTACCCTGTTTTGTTTTGCCGCGAGAAATAGAGAATATTATTATGAAAACTCCAGGCTTAGACAGGCCTACCATAGCGAATGGGAACTTTCAACATTGTTTTTTGATTTAACAATAAATGCTTCTCCCGTCTTTCTGATAGTATCATTTTCTCTCAAATCATCCTGCTATAATAATGAGCAAATTATTAGTACTCCACCTCTTAAAATTCCAGTCATTCGATCAAAAAATCATATTTGACATTATCCTACGTTTTAAATTCTAAGAACTCTTGAACAAGAGGCCAGTTTATTTCCAGCCCAACCCCAACTCGAAAGCTTGAAACGAAATCAAACTTTCTAAGTATTGCAAATTCACCTTGAAATGCTTTTCTGGGAGAACCTCCTCTGGCTATTACGGTATTCATAACATGCAAATTATTAGCAAGTTCATTTCTAAGAAATACTAAGTAAGCATCTTGATTGAATTTTTTTTTACCTCCTGTGCCATTAGATGTAAAAGCTAACGGATCTCGTTTAAATTCCTTCTCTGAAACTTTATAGATATAATGTAGAAATGCTCCTAAACTCCCTTCTTTCAATATAGACGAACCAAGTATTAACCAAGGTTTGCCAGAATGACAATCGTTTGTCCTTTCACAAGCGTCAACAAATTTGTATCCTATATCACTGGGTTTTCCATCATCTTCAATCAGCCCCAGATGTTCCAATCCCGAATCTATGTCTTCTCTGTAGCTATGTGCCCTGTTGTGAACATTAAGCGCAAATTTTTCCCAAGCTTCATTTTCATTAATTGTTCCTGCGTTAAGTTCATTAACAATTTTGTTTTTGATCGAATCGCTTCTACCTGAAAAGAAAAATTGTTTTGATCCATCAGCAAGCTCTAATTCTGTAGAAACGGTGTTCACAGAATATACATTTGCAGCCTTTGTCCAAATTTTTGCAACTGAAGTCGTGAGAACATTTGCAAACCAAAAATTTCTCCAAACAATGTCATGAAATATTAAGCCCGTTGAAAAAGAAAGATAATTCAGAGGATTTGTACCGGGACTGATTCTATTTACTGCTGAAATAAGACCGGGAGGAAGATTAATTATTGGTTCCGTTGGATTTGTCGCATTTTGCTGTTTGGCAATTTGTAGATATTTGAAAAAAGCAAATGATTCACTACTTCCTTCCCGCAAATGTGCCCATTGAGTAGTTGACTTCTGATTCAGCAAAAAATTTCCCGTTTGAATTCTCTGAGTTGTTGTAAGGCCAATTTCTCTCAAACAAGTCAACTTATTTAAAAATGGTGTTGCGCTGTTTGTATCAGGTATATCATAAGTAAAGACTCCTATAGGTAAATCTGTTCTTATATTATTAATGACATCCGAAACATAATTGCCAGGAGTAGGGTGTGAATCGTATGCCTTGGGAATAACTATAGCAGCACCTGAATATCCTTTGTGAATATATGCCTGTGATTGTCCTATGGCAGTTAAAACTCCATGCAAACCTTCATTGGTTCTTTTCATCTCAATGGCAATCTCAAATTTATTTGCCTGCATTTCAGCACTAATTCTACCGTCAGGGATTGGCCATTTTCGACCACTCTCACGATTAGCGAAAATATTAAGATTGTTTGAATTTACTCCAGTTGAAAACATTACCAAAGGTTGTGCTTTAATCATACGGGAAATTTCTACAGTAGCCCATGAGGCATATAAATCGTGGCTCATTATTCTTCTAAGATTAGTTCTTCAGAATTAATTTGTGCTTCATTTTTTTCAATAAGAGAGTACCATGCGGATGGAGGAACTTGGTTAGGAAACCAATTATTTACTTCCGCCTTTTTTATGTTGTTTGCGAAAATTTCAGCTAATAAAGGTGGAAAAGCATTGCCCACCTGAATACACTGCTCTTGACGATTTCCTTTAAATTCTATTTCATCAGGAAATGTTTGGATTCTTGCCGCTTCTCTTACCGTCAACGATCGATTTAAAAATGGATGTATTGGAAAAGCATTGTGCCCAGGAACCATTGTTGTTGCGGGACGATTTCTATGTAATCTTTTAAATACGTGACTGTAATTTTTTACTTCATCTGTTCTATAACCACTTTTTAGTGCTTTTGGTAATTTGGTAATATCCAATTTTGATCCTTCTTCAATGTATTTATATCTCTCAATTAAAAGCGGTTTATGATTCATTGGGACATGACAAGTAAATTTTTCGTAGGAAGTTGATTTCGAAAGATCAGAAATCACTTCACCAACTGTTCGAAATGATTTTTGCCAATCCTTTGGGTCAGCAAAATATTTCCTTTTTGGCCATGGAATAATGTGTCCAGTTCTATTTCCAATTATAATTAAACGTTTTCTTAATTGCGGAACGCCATAGTCAGCCGCATTTATTATTTTAAATTCAGTTTGATCATAACCTAACGCTTTAAATTCCTTTATCAATTCTTCAAGAAACAAACCTTCATCCAAGTTTGCTAATCCAGGAACATTTTCCATCAGAAACCATCTTGGCTTTATTTTTCGCACAACATCTAGGAAAGAGTATACTAACTTATTTCGTTCGTCAATATGCGGATCATAACTTTTCGTATTAATAAATCTCCTCTTTCCGAATATCGAAAACCCTTGACAAGGAGGTCCTCCCACAACAAGACCGATTTCTTTTCCCTTAAATTGTTTAATTATACTTTCTCTAAATGTATCATCGCCCAAATTACCTTCCTCATAAGGAAGGTTGGGCATATTCATTTTGTGAGTTTGCGAAACATTCTTATTTATGTCAACACTCAATAAAGGTTTCCAACCACCTTTCGTAAACCCAATTGTAAACCCACCAGCCCCACTAAATAAATCAATGAATCCATCTTTCTCGTTTGTTTTCATTACTTGAGTCATCGGCAAAACTTTTTCAAGTGGTGTGATAGATAAATTTACTTTGTTGGTTTCCTTTTGCACAGAAAGTAATTTGTTTTTCTTTAACGTTCCTTTAAAATGTTTGATAATTTCATTTCCTAATATTTCGGCCAATAGTGGGGGAACTGCATTTCCAACTAAGATGCACTGTCTTCTTCTATCTCCCATGAAAACATGCTTGTCCGGAAAAGTCTGTAACCTCGCAGCCTCCCGTGGTGTCAGACTTCTATTAAGGGTTGGGTGAATTGGAAAAGCATTATTACCTGGAACCATAGTTAATGATGGTTCATCTCTATGCAACCTTTTATAAGTATTCCCAAAATTTGAACGTTGTAAATTTTTAGGCAGCTCGTCCTTTGGAGGCAGCTTTCCGCCCTCCTTTATTAATTTATATCTGCTTACAACGATCTCGGAATGTTCAAGTGCTATATGATTTGGAATATCCTTTTCTTTTAATTTAGCTAAATCCATTATCGCTTCACCAAGTGTTTTATAAGGTTTACTTCCCTCTGATTTTGGTCCAAACAATGGCGCTGGAAAATCAAAGTGCTGTTTCAATTTAGTGCCAAAAAAGAAAACCCGATGCCGATGCTGGGGCACACCATAATCAGCCGCATTTAATATTTTGCAAGAAACAGAGTATCCAATTTCTTCAAATTGTTTAATTATATATTCTTTGTATTGTCCATTATACATCGTGGTCAATGATTTTACATTTTCGAACAGGAAACATTTAGGTCCTAACTCTTCAACAACTCTAACAAAATGGTTAAATAAATTATTTCTTGGGTCGGAAGAAAGCTTTGCGCCAAGTGTAGAGAAACCTTGACAAGGTGGTCCGCCAAAAATAAAATCTGGTTTTATTCCTCCAGCTAGTTTTAGTAATTCTTTACCCGAAACAAGTCTAATGTCTTTACAAAGAAACGGAGTCTTCGGCCAGTTTTTTTTATGAGTCTCTTCTGCAGTAGGTTCAATATCATTCGCAACTAGAACTTTAAAACCAGCCTTTTTCAAGCCAATATGAAATCCACCTCCACCACTGAATAAACTATATGCGAAAAGTTCTTTTTTATTTTCCTTAGTCTTTTTATTTGTCATTGCTCGTTTTTTTGATTGTAGTTAAGTTTATTTACTACGTATATATTTAATTTTTTCTGCAGCTACTTTTAAAACTTTTGATGAACAACTTTCCTCCATTAATTCGGAAGCAACTTTGTCGCTTAAATATGTGATAAGCATTTCCTCGTGATCTTTTTTAAAAAATATTGAAAGGGTTTTAACTATCTCTTTGCTTGCGTTCCTTTCGCCCTTTTCTATTTTGCTTAATGTAGAAGTGTCAATGTCAAGAATTGCTGCTACCTTCCTCAATGGCAACTCATTTTCTATTCGCAAGTCCTTTATTAAATCTCCAAATTTTCGCTTGTAGTTCATTGAAATATATTTTGGACATTTTTTGTCAAAAAAAAGACAAAAAAAATATTTTTAAATTCTTTCAAAAGATTTTATTAGCAATATTGGTGGGTTTTTGCTAAAAAAATAATTTTATTTATGTTCAATCACCTTCGGAACTTTAAAATAATCGGAATCATGCTTCGGTGCATTTTTTAATGCTTCCTGTTGCGTAATGTCGTGCATCACATCATCTTCGCGCAGTACATTCACTTCATTACTCATGTAGATCAGCGGCTCCACATTGGTGGTATCCAGCTCATTCAGCTTATCAATAAAGCCAAGCATGTTGTTCATGTCTTTCACCATTGCTGCTTTTTCTTCGCTGTTAAATTCCAGTCGTGCCAGGTGTGCGATCTTATCCACTGTGTCGTTATCGATTTTCATGTATCAAAATATTGACGGGTTCGAATCTGGCCGAGACCAAAACAATCCCAAATTTACTTTTTACTATTATAATTTTCCAGTTCGGCCGAGATGATCTCGTGCACTTTGGTACGCAAAGATACTAAATCCTGTTCAGTCATTCCAACTGTAGAAATAGGCTCGTGTACTACCACTCTGCTGATGCCAGGCCGGCCATGTGATTTTAAAAAACCGCCATTCTGCAATAATTTCCAGTTATTCAGAAATGTAACGGGTACAATAGGGACCTGCTTTTCGATGGCCAGCTTAAACGCACCGTTTTTAAAGCCGCGTAATTTTCCAAAGCTGGAAATAGTGCCTTCCGGGAACAGGAATACGCTATCACCTTTGTCAATATCGGCACCGGCCCGCATAAAAGCGCGGTGTGAGCCAATGTTGCTGCTCCGGTCCACCAAAATATTCATTTCCCTGAAAAAAATGCGGAACAAAGGCGCTTTATCGAGCTCCTGCTTGCCCATAAATACAAAATAATTGGAAGTGATCAGGTAACTGGCAATAATATCGAGATAAGAAACGTGGTTGCCGCAATAAATGCAGGGCTGTGGCAATTGCCGGCGCGGGACCCTATGGGTGACACTCAGGAACAAACCTGGAGTAAAAAGGATCCAACGGGCCCAGAACCGTTTTAGGCGGAAAGCAAGCGGAAACCATTCCTTTTTTGAAAGCAGGATATAAAAAAAGGGATAAAGCACAATCAGCCCCAGCACGAAATTGAGTAAAAACAGAATTTTCCAAAGTACTCGGGGCAAGATTAACAGATACTTCATAGGAATGCAAAAATATGAAAAAAAAGCGCTGTGTTGTCCAAATTAACAGCACCTTCATAGCTGCATTTGCCGCATTAAGCCTGAATAAGGGTTTTTTAACAATGTTTTTAATTTTCAGATAGGTAAATTTTTATAAATTTGCGGAAATTTAACATGAAACAGCATTTTTTAACATTAACTTTTTAAGCAGGTCATATTCCGGATTTCCCCTCTTAAAAAACAAATAATCAGCAGCTTATCGTATAACCCCAAGGAGGTAAAATGAAAACGTATTGGATTTATCTGGCTTTGGGAATAGTTTTTGAGGTGTTGGGCACCGTCTGTATGAAATTTGCCGAAGGTTTTACAAAATTATGGCCTTCTGTGCTTGTTTTTGTGTTTTATGGATTGAGCTTAGGCCTGCTGGTGCTGGTGCTCGAAAAATTCCAGGTAAGCATTGCGTATGCGATCTGGGCGAGTGTTGGAACAGCATTGATTGCTGCGATCGGAATGATTTTTTTAGGGGAACCTTTTTCGATCCCGAAAGTGGTTTCTATTTTATTGATAATTGCCGGTATTATTGGCTTAGAACTTTTTTGATTCAATTTATTTCACAACGATGAAAAACATTTTTATAACGGGTGCAACCGGATTTTTAGGAGGAGAATTGCTGGTAGATTTATCTAAAAGAAATGAAGTCAATAAGATCTATTGCCTGGTACGTGCCGGCTCTAAAGAAAAAGCCATTCAGCGCCTGAAAAAAGTGTTTGATTTTCATGGTGATGTATTTGACCCGGAACGGATCATCCCGGTACAGGGTGACCTTGCGCAGGACGACTTAACGGAATGCCTGATTGAAAATAAAATGCTGGCAGATGTGAATTACGTCGTGCATTCAGCAGCAAATACTTCCTTTTCCCCGATCTACGATAAATTAGTGGAGGAGATCAATATCAACGGACTTGAAAAAGTATTGAAATGGAGCCAGTCGCTGAAAGAGCTGGACTCATTTGTATACGTTGGAACCGCTACGATCTGTGGAAAACAGGTAAAAAACAGAACAGTGACCGAGGATGAATCCCCGAACCCCAATGCTGAACATCTTGTAAAATATACCTATACAAAAACCCAGGGTGAAATCTTACTGCATAAATATTTAACGGAGGATAAGGTACTGATTGTTCGTCCTTCGATCATTCTTGGTGACAGTCGCCCATGGATCCCACGTTCTTACGTGATCATGTGGACGCTGGCAACGGTTAATTTCCTGCGTTTGATCCCGGGAGATGCACATTGTTTACTGGACATGGTTCCGGTGGATTATGTTTCCAGCGCCATTACCAAGCTGATGTTCAAGAAACGGAAATACAATGTGTATCACATTTCGGCAGGTGAAGCTGCAGCAACCACATCGGAACTTTTGTGCAACACGATTGCACAGGCTTTTCCGGACCAGCCGAAATTTAATTTCATTGGCCGCGAAATGCTGAAAGATGTAAAGCTTTGGGCGCGCAAGCGTTTGAACGACGACAGCAAGCTGAATGATTATCCGGAATATTTAGATTATTGGAACAGCATTATGGATGATACCAGCGATCTGCGTATTTTAATGGGCGGACTGGATCCTTACATCGAATTTATGGAACTGGGACAGGTATTTGACAATTCCCGTTTACTGGAAGAGAATATTGAAGGGGTGGGACAATCAAAACCGGCGCACGAGTATATTAAAAACTCGATCCATTTGCTGGAGAATATAGATATTTTTGAAGCGGCGCTGGAGCCGTAGTTTCAGTAGACAACTTGCAACAGGCAAAAGCAAATTCCGAAATTCTACTTATTATAGTAACTTAGGTCCCGGCAAATTAATCGTTTGCCGGGATTTTATTTTAAACGCAGAACATCACAAACTCAAATTTTTTCAAACTCAAAACCAATACATGTCACGGATACTTACAGGAATTCAAAGTACCAATATTCCGCATTTAGGAAATATTTTAGGCGCTGTTATGCCTGCAATCGAATTATCAAAACAGGCAGGAAACGATTCACTTTTTTTTATTGCCGATCTGCATTCGCTTACTTCTTTAAAAAATGTGGAACAGCTGAAAGAAAGCACGGATGCAGTTGCAGCAACCTGGCTGGCATTTGGGTTTGATACAGATAAAAACATTTTTTATCGCCAGAGCGATGTGCCTGAAGTGTGTGAATTGACCTGGTATCTGAGCTGCCTTACGCCTTTTCCGATGCTGGCGAATGCACATTCGTTCAAGGATAAGTCGGAACGTTTGGCGGATGTAAATGCAGGATTATTTACTTATCCTGTATTGATGGCGGCGGATATTATTTTATACGATGCGCATTTTGTTCCTGTGGGGAAAGACCAGGTGCAACATTTGGAGATGACACGTGATATTGCCGAAAAATTCAATAATAAATTTGGGAATGTTTTTGTTGTGCCGGAGGTAAAGGTAGATGAAGCGGTGATGATCGTGCCAGGCATTGACGGGCAAAAAATGAGTAAATCGTATAATAATTTCATAAATATTTTTCTTCCTGAAAAGGAATTGAAAAAAATTGTGATGAGTATTGTGACAGACGCTACGCCTTTGGAAGAACCGAAAAATCCGGATACCTGCAACGTATTTGCTTTGTATAAATTACTGGCTGCAAAAGAACAGATAGAAGAAATGCGCGCTAATTATTTGAAAGGTGGTTACGGTTACGGACATGCAAAAACAGCTTTGTACGAACTGATCCTTGATAAATTTAAAACACCGCGTGAAACTTATAATTATTACATGTTGAACCGTAATGAGCTGGATGCAAAGCTGCAGATCGGCGCTGATAAGGCGCGCGTGATCGCGAAAGCAACATTAAAGCGCGTAAGGGAAAAGCTTGGGTTTAAAAGTTAATCTTCCGGAATTTTAGCGCTGATAGTCAACGGGCCGTATGGATCATCCATACGGTCTGTTTTTTGGAGGCTACCATCTATGTAGATATAGATGTAGTAAGATCCACCTACGCCGCCTTCCAGTGTGAGAAAAACGGTGCTGCCTGCTTCGCGGTCATCAATCTTTGGCGATGTCCATATTTGCTCCGTAAACGGCCCTTGCGAGGCAGTACTGTTGTCGGTAGAGGAATAATTAACAGTATAGGCCGGATGGCCCCCGATCACAGTTACTTTGTAAATAACACTGTGCTTTTTTACATCTTTTTTACAAGAGGATAATAAAGCCAGGAGCAGCAAAAAATATGTAAAATTTTTCATGTTGATGATCCTTTAAGGTTACCCGATCAGCACACTATTTCAATCCGTATTTCTTTTTATATTTTTCATACAATTCTTTCTGATCGTTGTTCAGATCAATGCTAATTCCTTTTACGAATGCTTGCGTTACATTGTTACTTCTCATATCGAGCGCATCGCCGGTAGAAATAAAAATATTTGCATCCTTACCCACTTCAATGCTGCCGGTAGTTTTATCGATGCCTAAAATTTTTGCAGTGTTCAGTGTAATGGAACGCAATGCCTGTTCTTTTGTTAAGCCGTATGCAGCTGCAGTTCCGGCAAGAAAAGGTAGGTTACGTGTTCCCATTGCTTCCATGTCGCCTTCGTTGTTGAGGCAATACATTACGCCTGCTTTTTGTAATAAATAAGGTAATTTATATGTCAAATCCACATCGTCTTCCGGGTGTTCGGGCAAATCATGCAGGCGCGAAACGATCACCGCAATGTTGTTTTCTTTCAGCAGATCAGTTACCATCCAGCTGTCTCTTCCGCCCACGATCACTACTTTTTTGATCATGTTTGTTTTAGCAAAACTGACTGCTTCAATGATTTCTTTTACATTATTTACGTGGAGATACAATGTTTGCTCGCCGGTAAATAATCCTTTCATGGATTCGAAGCGCAGATTTTTTTCTTCTTTTACATCCGTTTCATTGTATGCCTTTGCATCGGCAAATAATTTTTGCAGACTGTTGGTTTGTTTGGTGTATTCTTTGTTTTTTTCGTACGGACCGGGATAAATATTGTCCTCATCCAAATACTTACGGCTTTGAATGTGTGGCCAGTTCAGATGAATACCGTCGTCAATTTTATAAGCAGCGTCTTCCCAGTTCCAGCCATCCAGCACTACTATGCTGGAGGTGCCGGAGATTAATCCGCCGCGCGGTGTGATCTGTGCCAGCAAAATTCCATTGGTACGTACAGTCGGGATGATTTTAGAATCGGTATTGTAAGCGATCAGTGAACGCACATTTGGCAACGTTGTACCCACTTCATGGAAATCGTTGGTAGCGCGTACGGCTTCAATTTCGGTTAGCCCGAGCGTAGAATTGGGTGCAATAAATCCCGGGTAAACCTGCTTGCCGGTTGCATCTATTTTTTCGTCGTATGTGCCGGTTACCTGTGCTTTTGAAGCATCTACTACTTCCACGATTTTTCCATCTTTGATCCCGATCATGGAATTCTGGATTACGCTGTCGTTACCGATATGCGCAGTACCATTCATAATGAGGGTGCTTTTTTGCGCTGTTGCGATGGTGGTAAGAAGTATTAGTATAAAGGTTAATTTTTTCATTGCTGTGTGTTATTGGTACGCTGATCTCTTAAGATTTTTATAATTAAAAAATGATAGCTGTGCTTTCTAATTACTATTTGCTTTTTGTATACTGCCTATTGGCTATTTACTTTTTATTCTTCCAGATAATTCTCCTGCATGCTATCGCATCCGAATAATTTTTGTTTTTTCAACACCGGTTTTTGTGTTGCTGCGCCTGCTTTTTTCTCATCGATCATTTTTTGAATAATGCGGGCACGTTCTTTCTGAATTTCGATGCGCATTTTTGCATCTTCCTCCCTGTCAAAATAAATGTGTCCATCAATGATCGTTTTTTCCACTTTCGCATAAATCGATAATGGATTATCCGACCACAATACCACATCTGCATCTTTTCCTACTTTGATGCTTCCTACCCATTTATCAATGTGCAAAAGTTTAGCCGGATTAAGCGTTACCATTTTCAACGCTTCTTCTTCCGTCATGCCGCCATATTTAACTGTTTTAGCCGCTTCCTGGTTTAACCGTCTTCCCATTTCTGCATCATCCGAATTGATCGCCGTAGTAATTCCCATGTTGGTTAAAATAGCTGCATTGTAGGGGATCGCATCTTTTACTTCCACTTTATACGCCCACCAATCGGCAAACGTAGAAGCGCCGATACCGCGCGCTTTCATTTTATCCGCTACTTTATAACCCTCTAAAATATGTGTGAATGTATTTACCTGGAAACCCATGGAATCGCCAACGTGCATCAGCATGTTGAGTTCCGATTGTACATAGGAGTGACAGGTAATAAAGCGTTGTTTGTTCAGAATTTCAGCAATTGCTTCCAACTCTAAATCTCTTCGGAAAGGTGCTGCAGTTGCTTTTGCCTTGTCGGATAAAGCACCAAATGCTTTTTGTTTTGCATCGTATTCCTTTGCTCTTGTAAAATAATCGTAATATACTTGTTCAACACCCATGCGGGTTTGGGGGAAGCGAATGGTATTCAGATCGCCCCAGTTGCTTTGTTTTACATTTTCGCCCAATGCAAATTTGATGAAACCGGCAGCTTTATCAAATTTCATTTCTTCCGGTGATTTTCCCCATCTTAATTTTATGATCGCTGATTGTCCGCCGATTGGATTGGCAGAGCCATGCAGCAATTGCGCCATGGTAACGCCACCGGATAATTGCCTGTAAATACTAATGTCTTCGGAGTTGATCACATCACCCATGCGCACTTCTGCACTGGAAGCCTGTGTTCCTTCGTTCACGCTGATCAGCGCTATGTGTGAGTGTTCATCAATGATCCCGGCAGTAAGGTGCATTCCGGTTCCATCAATTATTTTGGCATACGCCATTTTTGTGGCATTGATATCATCTGCAATACGTACAATATGCCCTTCTGTAATGTACACATCCTGGTTTTTTAAAACGCCTTCCGCCTCGTTGGTCCAAACGGTTACATGTTTGATCAGGATCGCATCATAGCGGTTTTTAAAATCACTTATGATCTTGTCAAATCCATCGCGGTCGTCAGCAGGTTCCCCGTATGCACAAAACGGGTAGATCACTTGTCCGAACGTTGGCGCTTTTTTAGCAGTATCTTTTTTTACATCCGCGCTCATGGCGGAGGTGTAGGTGGCCGACCAGCTGATCCAGCTGCCATCCGGCATTTGCCCTTTCCCGTTAAATTTTAATGGATTGGTATTGATGTTTCCGCTCAGGCGAAGCATTCCGGTAATATCCTTCGGATTAAAGTTGAGCGTGATCCCATCTCCGGAAACGGTAATACTGGCCGCTATTTTAGAAGTGTCAGCCATGATGGTTGCTTTTAATTTATCCGGTTCGCCTTCCACCTTTAATTTTACAGTATGATTTCCGCCGTAGGCCAGATCGTAATTTCCGCGTACATCAATGGCGTTATAATCTAAAATTTTATAAGGATTTCCCTGGATCCAGTTTTCGTAGATCAGTGTTTTTTCATCAAACAGGTTGCCCGAAGTAATAATAAAATTAGCGATCATCCCGGCTTTTAATTTCCCCAGCTTGTCCGATACATTCAGCATTTCAGCAGGAGTAACAGTTAACGATTTTAAGGCTTGTTTTTCCGATAAGCCATATGAAATCGCTTTGCGCAGATTTTTCCAGAAATCTTTTTTGTCTTTGAGATCCGCAGTTGTGATCGCAAAAGGGATCACATATTTTTCGAGTGCATAAGGGTTTACGGGCGCCATTTCCCAGTGTTTTAATTCGGTCAGCGAAACGTTGGCCGCATCATATGCATCTTCTACATCATAGGCTATCGGGAAATTTAATGGGATGATCAGTTTGCAGTTGGTTGCTTTAATATCGTCCAAACGTTGGTATTCATTACCGGAACCTTTCACGATGTATTGCATTTTAAATTCATCGCCAATTTTATCTGCACGCATGATGTTGAGTTTATCGGTGCTTTCAAAGATCTGCGGAAGAGTTTGGAGGTTATTGAATGCATCGAGCGAAATGTTGTATTCTCTTTTGGTTTTGTCCTTCTTATACCAGTCAGCATCGAGGTAGGTTTGGCGCAGCAACGCAATGGCGCCCATCAGCGACGATGGATAATCCTGCGTGGAGCTGCCTTTATCAAAGGAATACATCGCGGCAGCTTTATCCAGCACTATCAGCTCGTTCTCGCGGCCATCGGCCAGCGTTACTACTGCACCAGAACCGCGCACTATACCATCTTTCTGGAAAGTAAGCACCGAACCGAATCCCATCCTGCGCATTTCATCTGCAGCCTTGCTATCGCCGCTGAAAATTTTATTGGCTTCTGTTTCTGCCTTTACTGCAGCGTTCCAGCCGTACGCGCCTTTTATATTGCTTTCCATTTGCGGCGGTCCCCAGGCGGGCATGTGTTTTATTTCAGGCATTCCGTAAGAAGTGTAGGCGTCGATCAGCCCCGGATAGATTGTTTTTCCTTTCAGGTCATATACCACTGCGCCTTTCGGTACGGAAATTTTCGGCCCTACGGCGATGATGATCCCGTCTTTTACCACCAGTGTTCCATTGTCGATGGTAGTTTCCGGATCCACCACAATTTTTACATTGGTAAATACGTAGGTGTTGTGATTTTTGTTGGTTGTGCCGTTAACCGGAAATGTTTCGGTAACCTGTGCAATGCCGGTGCTGCCAATTACAAAGGCAAGCAGTATAAATAGTTGTTTCATAGTCCTGTTGGTTGCCGCCACGTTTAAGCTTGCATGGCACGACATTTTATCTGAATTTTAAGCCTAACAAAAATAGCATTTTAAACGAATAAACGTTTAAAAACGGATGAGCGGTAAATTCGTTGGATTTTTACTACTTTTGAGCGGACAAAAACCTATCTATCATGTACAAAGGAATTTTTTACACCCACGTGATTTCAGTAACTTTATTTTTACTGATCTATGTTATTAAAACGATCTTATTGCTTGCAAACAACGACAATGGTTTGGCTAAATTTACAAAAGCCACGCGTGTTTTTGAGATGATCATCAGCACATTGTTCCTGATCACCGGGATTTATATGCTTACGCAAATCCCCGAAATTAAATCGATGCTGATCATTAAAATTGTGATCGTTTTTGCATCCATTCCTTTGGCAGTGATTGGGTTTAAGAAAAAGAACAAAGCATTGGCGGTAGTTTCCCTGCTACTGATAATTGCGGCATACGGTTTAGCCGAAATGAGCAAAAAGCAGGCATCTGCAAAATTGGAAACAGTACCGGCTTCGGAACAAGGATTATCGGCCGACGGACAACAAATATATTCAGCTAACTGCGCAAAATGCCACGGTGATGATGGTAAATTAGGAATAACTGGCGCCGCTGATCTGTCGGTAAGCGCAATGAATGCGAATACAAAATTAGAGATCGTGAAAAACGGAAAAGGAACAATGCCGGCATTTGCTGGGCAGTTAACCGATGAACAGCTTGGTGCCGTAGTAGGATATATCGAAACGCTGAAAAAATAAATAGGCGTTATTTAATTAAAAAAGAAAGAGAACGAACAGTGTTTGAGACCGCGAAGAAACAGGAAACTGCCGTATTGGTAGGATTGATCAACAGGAGCCAGGATGAAGAAAAGGTCAGGGAGTATCTTGATGAGCTGGAATTTTTGGCTGACACTGCCGGTGCGCAAATTTTAAAACGCTACACACAACGGCTGGAGCATCCGGATTCACGCATATTTGTTGGGTCCGGAAAATTAAACGAGATCAAAGCATTTGTGAAAGAGCATGCCGTGGACATTGTTATTTTTGACGATGAGCTTACGCCTGCACAACAACGAAATCTTGAAAAAGAAATAAAAGTTGATCCAAAACAAAAAGTAAAAGTGCTGGACCGCACCACGCTGATCCTCGATATTTTTGCAGCCCGTGCCCGCACAGCGCATGCGAAAACACAGGTGGAGCTGGCGCAATATCAATATTTATTACCGCGCCTGACTAAAATGTGGGATCACCTGGACCGTGTAAAAGGTGGGATCGGGATGAAAGGCGCTGGTGAAAAAGAGATTGAAACCGACAGAAGGATTGTACGCGACCGCATTTCATTGCTGAAAGAAAAGCTAACGCTGATCGATAAACAAATGGAAACGCAGCGCAAGAGCCGCGGCGAAATGATCCGTGTTGCATTGGTTGGTTATACCAACGTAGGAAAATCCACGATCATGAATTTGCTTAGCAAAAGTGAAGTGTTTGCCGAAAATAAATTATTCGCAACACTGGATACAACCGTGAGAAAAGTGGTGATCGAAAATTTACCTTTCCTGCTTTCGGATACGGTTGGGTTTATCCGCAAGCTTCCCACCAATTTGATTGAGTCTTTTAAATCCACGCTGGATGAAGTGCGTGAAGCTGATATTTTAGTACACGTGGTGGACATTTCGCATCCCGGTTTTGAAGACCAGATCGATGTGGTTACGCAAACGCTTACAGATATTGGCGCTTCCGATAAACCGGTGCTGCTGGTATTTAACAAGATAGATGCATTTACATTTGATGAAAAAGAAGCGGACGATTTAACGCCTGTGACCAAAAGAAATTTAAGCCTCGAAGACCTCCGCAAAACCTGGATGAATAAATTACATGCCGAATGTATTTTTATTTCTGCTGCTAACAAACAAAACCTTGATGAGTTCCGGAAGCTGCTGTACGACAGGATCAAGGACTTGCATCAGAAACGGTATCCGTATAATAATTTTTTATATTGATTTAGTTTTCTGGACGAATGTAAAATTTCGATAACGGTATAATTATCGTTTTTGCCGGAAGCCCCTGCGGCTGCACTTCAACACTGCAGTTGGTGATCGTTATTTTCCTGTACATTTTGGAAGGAGGGATAACGTGGAAATCATACACCGGCCCGGTGATCATTTCCATTGTATCGCCGTTGATCGAAATCCCATAAGAATTAATCTTATAAGTAATTGGCTGATCGCAATTTTTTGTCCTTGCAAAAATGCCCGCTGCAGCATGTAACCAATCAAAGGTTAGTGTATCGTTAGATGCATGATTTATAGAGATTCCCAGGAAGAGGCTATCACATCCCGGTTTTTTAACTTTTATAGTTCCTGTTGTGGCACTTTTTTGTGAATATGCTGTAGTAAAAGTAAAGAGGAGAATGAAGGCGGCGAATGTTTTCATAGAATGATTTTATCTGTATAACGCTTTCAACATCTTTTCGTCACACTTATACACATCATTAAAAAAATGCAGCTCGTGGTACGCATCCGCTTCCACAGTGTAATAATTTATGTAAATCGTGATCGGATGCTTGATGTACACATACTTTTGCTTTTCCTGCAAGAGGTCCAGCAGCAATGAATCTTTCGGATATTTGATGCTGTCATCGCGGATCAGGAAAGAGGCAAAATCAATAAATTTTTCCAGCCGCACGCAACCGTGACTGAGCGCACGCATTTCGCGGCCAAACAAACGGTGATTATCGGTATCGTGCATGTACACGCCATACTTATTATTGAAATTGAATTTTAAAATCCCCAGTGAATTATCATCGCCTGTTTTCTGACGCAATTTCCAGGGGAAATACGTTTTCGAATACCGTTTCCAGTTGATCGTATGCGGGTCCACTACGTGATTGTTTCCGTCCAAAACTTCAAAATTTTTCTTGCGCAAATAAGCGGTATCCCGTTTCAGGATCGGTAATAATTCTTTGGTAGCAATGCTGAACGGAACGGTCCAGTAGGGATAAATTAAAAAGTTGGTAATCGTGCTTTTTAAAAGCGGCGTTTGTTTTTCCGGTTCCCCGATAATCACGCGGGAACGCATTACCAGCGTATCGTCTTCCGTTACGTGCATTTCAAATTTCGGGATGTTTACCCACACATATTGTTTGTCGGTGGGTGCATCGCGCCAGCGCCAGCGTTCCATGTTCATTTCGATCTGGTGGATCACATCTTCTTTGGTCTGTTGCAATGCTTTGAAGGTGAGCTTGCCGATCTTTCCGTCTTCCACCAGGTTGTGTTTGCACTGGAAATTTTTGACCGACTTAATCAGCTTGATGGAATCGTTGTGTGTGGTATCATTAAAATAATCGTGGCTTGCGATCAGGCGTTTTGTAAGGCGCGCTGTAAAGGTCGTAGAATCTGATTCACGTCTGGCAAGGCTATCCCAGTGAACGGTTTTAAATTCGTTCTTATAATTTTTTAACGACAGTTTTAAATTTTGGTATTGTTCGTTTTTAGGCTCCAGCGAATTGATCAGCTGCCGCAGTTTGTTTTGGTGCATTGCCGTATTTACAAGCACCACCAGGTCGGTGTCCAGTTTTTCGGGATGCCATTCCAGCGTTAAGCTATCTGCATTGAAACGGCCTTTGCTGGCATGTATGGTAAATTTAAAAATGGCGTCGGTTAACAATATATCAGCATTCAACAATTTTACAGCGTCAAATTTTTTGGTGATGCTGTCGTGTTCCGTTTTTAATAAAGCATCGATTTTTGAAAAATGATAATCTTCTGCGATCAACCCGAATTCATCGGCATTTTTTAAAATGGAAAATAACGTGTCGCCTTGTTTGGTAAGCTTTCCTTTATCCGTCCAGCTTACCGCGAATTTGTTTTTCGTATAAAAATCAAGCAGGAATTTTTTCGCCACCAGCGTATCCTTGTCAATTACCAATGATTTGGAAGTATCAACATCACTTAATTTCTCGGTGATGAGTTTTGTGACTTCCTCATTCACCAGTTCGGGTTTATCAACAAGCACAACAGCCTGCTTATCGCTTGCGCATTTATTACAGGAAGTAATACAAAGAAAAATAGCCGGTAAAATAAAAAGGTAGTAGCGTTTCAAGCACGTTAATAATTGGTTGTGCAAATTTACTAAAATTAGAATTAAATGGGATTTATAAGTAAAATTAGGAATTTTAGCGAATTGGCCCTGAAATGCCTCCGGGTAATTAACAAGTTATTAACAATTGAGCGTAGTTTTTAACGAGCTGTTTTTTATGTAAAATATTTCCTTTTAATTTGGGCTTTCTCAAAATAAACGATAAAACTAAATTTAATGAAAATCAAAAATATTTTCTCTATAACTGTAGTGGTGGTAGCTGCAGTTATGGCTTTTAATACCAGTGCAATGGCACAGGTAAAATATCTTCCGGGTTATGTGATCATGCTGAACGGCGATTCGTTGAAAGGAGAGATCAAAACAAATCCCAAGCACGAATTCGATAATTTCACAAAAGCGTCGTACCGTAAAAAAGATGGATCTGAGATCAAAACGTTTTCTCCGGCAAAGATCAAAGAATATTGTGTGGATGGAATTACGTTCGTTTCCCGCAACATTGACGGAGAGCAGGTATTTGTAAAACGACTGTCGAAAGGAACCGTGAATTTATATGAAGCACAGGTGGAAGTGCTGCAGATGAATGAGATCAAAGTTAAATCCGATTATTACATGGAAAAAGCGGGTGGCGAATTTGTGAAAGTGAAATCCAGCAAATTTAAAAAACAAATGACCGATGCAATGTCCGACAACCAGGAGATTGTAAAAGCATTGGAAGATAAAAAATACGATTACGAAAACATTGTAGAAGTAGTAGATGCTTATAACAAAAAAGCAACCAACTAACTAGACTAAGAATATTGAAAATCCCGGTTTGCTTTGCAGGCCGGGATTTTTTTATTTAGTCCATACCGGATAACTGCGTCATTGTAAGCAATTATATTGAACTCTAATGGCAGAACTAAGGTTCAGCGATTAACTTATAAACACCTACGCTTTAACTGAAAAAAATCGGCTATTTTTAAGTTCTAAATTCAGAGAAAGAAAATCATGAGCGACCAGCCTAAAAAATTGTTTTTACTCGATGCTTTTGCATTGATCTACCGCGCGTATTTTGCATTTGCCAATAATCACCGCATTAACTCAAAAGGACTGAATACATCCGCTGTATTGGGGTTTACAAATACATTACTGGAAGTATTGAAAAAAGAAAAGCCAACGCACATTGCAGTTGTGTTTGATACGCCCGAACCAACCATTCGCCACGTGGAATTTACCGAATATAAAGCCAACCGTGAAGAGATGCCGGACGATCTGCGTTTAGCAATCCCTTACATCATCCGGATCATTGAAGGTTTTCACATTCCGGTGATCGGTAAACCCGGCTACGAAGCAGATGATGTGATCGGCACGCTGGCAAAAATGGCAGAGAAGGAAGGATACACTACGTACATGATGACGCCGGACAAGGATTACGGGCAATTGGTTTCGGAAAATATCTTTATCTACAAACCGGCCCGTTTGGGCAATGGTGTCGAGATTATGGGCGTTCCTGAAGTCTGCAAAAAATGGGAAATTGAAAATGTAAACCAACTGATCGACATCCTCGGATTGATGGGTGATAAAGTGGACAACATTCCGGGAATTCCGGGAGTGGGCGAAAAAACCGCGATCCAGCTTATCAAGGATTTTGGAAGCATTGAAAATTTGTTGGAAAACACCGATAAGCTGAAAGGAAAATTAAAAGAAAAAGTAGAACAAAATAAAGAAAAAGCGATCCAGTCGAAATGGCTGGCGACCATCATTTGCGATGTGCCGGTGGAATTTGACGAGCACGCCCTGGAAATGGGAGAACCCAATAAAGAAGCATTGCGCGAATTGTTTACCGAACTTGAATTCCGCCGCCTGGCCGAACAGGTATTGGGAGAAACGATCACTACAAATACGGCTGACATTCCTAAAACGAAATCACCATCCGCGAAAGCGAAAAAACAGGATGCATCGCAAATAAACATGTTTGGCGAAGGATCAGCACCGGTTACGGTGGAAATCGAAATTGACGTGGTGGAAACGCCGAAAGTATACAAAACGATCAGGGAAACAACGCATACGTATCATGTTGCTGAAACGAAAGAAAGCCGCGGACAGCTGATTATACAGCTATCTCAGCAACCCTCCGTTTGTTTTGATACGGAAACCACCGGCCTGGATGCTAACAATGTAGAACTGGTGGGAATGTCGTTTGCATTTAAAACCGGCGAAGCCTATTACGTTCCGGTTCCTGCAAACCATGATGAAGCGCAGGCAATTGTGAATGAATTCAAACCGCTGTTTGAAAATGAAAAGATCATGAAGATCGGACAAAACATCAAATACGATATTTCTGTTTTAAAATGGTACGGTGTGGAGATCAAAGGAAAATTATTTGATACGATGATCGCTCACTTTTTGATACAGCCGGAAATGCGTCACAACATGAATGTGCTGGCGGAAACGTACCTGAGCTATTCGCCGGTATCGATCGAAACGCTGATCGGAAAAAAAGGAAAAGACCAGATGAACATGCGTGATGTAGCGCTGGAAGACATTAAAGAATATGCGGCGGAAGATGCAGACATCACACTGCAATTAAAAGATAAATTTGAGCCGATGCTGCACGACGGGCAGATCACCAAATTGTTTGAAGAAATTGAGATCCCGCTGATCCCCGTGCTTGCCGCGATGGAGAAAGAAGGAATCGCGCTGGATAAAAATGCACTGAAAGAAATTTCGCTTGCATTGCAAACAGACATTGCTACGGTGGAGAATGAAATTCAGAAACTGGCCGGAGCACCGTTCAATGTTTCATCACCGAAACAGGTAGGGGAAGTATTGTTTGAAAGATTACAGATCATTGAAAAACCGAAAAAAACAAAAACCGGTCAGTATGCCACCGGCGAAGAAGTATTGGTGAAGCTGGTGGGCAAACACGATATTATTGGGAAAATTCTGGATTATCGCGAATTGGTAAAATTAAAAAACACGTACGTGGATACCTTGCCCGAACTGGTAAACCCGCGTACAGGGCGCATTCACACGTCGTACAACCAGGTGGTGGCAGTCACAGGCCGGTTGAGCTCCGATAATCCCAATCTGCAAAACATCCCGATCCGTACGGAACGTGGCCGCGAGATCCGTAAAGCATTTACGGCACGCAATGAAAATTATACGTTATTATCTGCCGATTATTCGCAAATTGAATTGCGCATTATTGCCGAATTAAGCGGTGATGCAGGCATGATCGAAGCATTTGCATCCGGGCAGGATATTCACGCAGCTACGGCAGCAAAAGTGTACAATGTGCCATTGGAAGAAGTAAGTTCCGATATGCGCAGGAATGCGAAGATGGTGAACTTCGGGATCATTTATGGAATTTCTGCTTTTGGGCTTTCCGAGCGTTTGAACATCCCGCGCAAAGAAGCGGCCGAGATCATCACCAATTATTTTGATAAATATCCGCGCATCAAAGCATATATGGATGAAAGCATTGAGCTGGCAAAAGAAAAAGGGTATGTGGAAACGATCATGGGGCGCAGGCGTTATCTGCGTGATATTAATTCGCCCAACCATACCGTGCGCGGTTATGCCGAGCGAAATGCCATCAATGCGCCGATCCAGGGAAGCGCCGCAGATATGATCAAAATTGCAATGATCAACATTCACAACGATTTTATTGAACAGAAGCTGCAATCAAAAATGTTGCTGCAGGTACACGATGAGCTCGTGTTTGATGTGTTGAAAGAAGAAGTGGATATAGTTAAGGAAATTGTTTCCAACCGGATGCGGAACGCTATTCCGTCATTAAAAGTACCAATGGAAATTGGGATGGGAACGGGTTACAACTGGCTGGAAGCGCATTAACGGATGTTAAACGCATTTTAAAATGATACGAAAAATTACATTTATAGTGACGCTTTTATCTGGCCTGGCAATCTCATGTTCTCCGCCGCCGGCTGATAACGCAAATAAGCTTGCTCGAACAAATGATAGTTTAGTAAGTAAGGGAGATTCCATTGCAAAATCAGACTCTTTGAAAATTAAACAACTTATCAGTGATTATGATTTAAGTCGTGCCGATACTTTTGCAGTAGGTGATGTGAACGGAGATGGTAAAAAAGACAAAGCAATTATTCAACCGCTGACATTTTTTTTTCACAACAATAAAATCGACAGCCAATATGTAAACATTACTTTCACCTGCGATCTTCCGGCAATTAAGCATTACAACGGTTTTAGCGGATTAATAGCAAACGTGGGAGACCTTGATGGCAATAAAACAGAAGAAATAGCTTATTGTCCCGATTGGTACCAGTCAAATGATGCAGAGTTTTACATTTATGGTTACAGGCAAAATAAATGGATATTATTTGGAATGGGAGCAATAAGAAGAGATGCAATTGCAGAGGCAAAAGACCCAGTGTTATTTTTAAAAAGCAGGGTAAAAAAAATTAATAACAGCTCATTTAAATTAACGGAACACGTATGGGTAGACGCGAGCATTGTGGACTCAACCACGACCGTAATGATAAAATAGCTGGAAACATTTAAAGATCGGTGTATAAACCGGAACTCGATTTTACACGGCTAACAATCCAACATCTATAGATTGTAATCTTTGATCAGGATATCCGTTGGGATTTTCAAATTATCATGCAATAACCGGATCATTTCCAGTGTAAGCTTTCTTTTTTTATTCAGGATTTCGCTTGCTCGGCTTTTTAACCCAACTACTTTTGCAAGATCCGTTTGATTGTAGCCAAGTTGTTCCATCCGGAATTTAATCGCTTCAATCGGATCGGGCAAATCGATCGGAAAATGCTCCTCCTCGTATTTCTCGATAAGGATGCCTAAGATTTCAAGCTCATCTCCATCTGCGGAATTTTTTTTTGCATCAAAAATTTGCTCCAGCCTTGCAAGAGCATTCTGATAATCTTTTTTTGTTTTGATCGGTTTGATTGTCATGGCTTAAATTTTAGTTGCGTCAATTTTATCGTATTCTGCATGTGTTCCTACAAACCGAACCCACACCATCTGGTAATCATAATTTATTCTTACAATGATCCTGTACGTATTTCCTTTAATATTAAAAACTACACGATTATCATTCAGAAAGCTTGCACCGGGGTATTTCTTTTTGATTTCCTTCGGCGATTTCCATTTGCTGGTATCTGCCTCGCGGAACCATGCTTTTAATTGTTGTTCACTGTCAGAATGTTTTTCCCAAAACTCCCTCAATACTTTTTTCGAAATTACTCTCACCTTCTTTTACATTACAAAGTTAATAATAGTTCCCGGATTGGGAACATTTTTTTCAATTTTTTTCCAAACAACCAATTGACTGGCGTTAGATTTTGACAGAAATAGCGATGAAACCTTTGGTGATAGTAGTTATTAGGAAAGTGTCCTGTATCTAAAATAATTATTCAGATTTAAAATGTTACTTGCTTTTATCAAGTCTAACATCTAATATCCAACATCTGAAATCTAGAAATGGTATCCTTTGAAATTTTTGGTGAACTCTTCCGGCGCAATTACCGGGTTGATCTGCAGGTCGTGGTATTCGTAGGTTTCATAAAGTCCTTTGTCGTCAAAGACTTTATTGTTTACCGGCAGCATGTATTCTTTATCGATCAGCAATAGTGTAAGCTTTGCATACGCATTCGGAACTTTGATCACTTGTCCTTCACGCACATCATTGTACCAGCCAATTTTAGGATTGTTTTCCAATACCATGTATTCGCTTACATGCAACTTGCGGGAAAGCGTGGTTACGTTTTCACCTTTTTTTACAGTGTAATCCACCCAGGCATAATCCGGGAAGGAAATGGATAATTTATAACAATCGCGGCCGTCGTATTTTTCTTCGCCCAGCACTTTAAAATATTTATCAAGATTATCGCCTGAGCGGCGCAATCCATCCTTTAAAATATCAGCAAGATATTGGTAACCCATTTCGTGGATGGTATGGTGCTGATCTTTGCGCATGAGGCTACCGTATGTATCCAGATTTAAATCGATGTAAGGAAAAGCATTCGGATTTACCAGCGCTTCGCCGTTATTTTGTCCCTGCAGCCACAGCACTTCCACACCGCGGATATTCAGATATAATTTGCGTGGCGAGATCTGTAATTTTACTTTTGATTCTGTATGCTGCATCCGGCCTTTGATGCGTTCGTTGCACTGCAGGCTGTAACGCAGTGTTTTTACGTTGTCAACCGCATCAAAAATCTTATCAATGAATTCCCTGTTATTGGATTCAGCTATACCGCGCATCTTAAAAGAAGTGGAAGTTCCTGCAATGAGCAAGAGCGCTGCAAAAAAGAGTATATGTCTGATCCTTAATTTCATTCCAAAAATTTAACGGGCTGCAAAGTTAACCTCATTTTTAAATTAACGTTAAATTAATTTCATTAAAAAAAGGATTAATAACGGTAATCTTTATAAGATTTTGAGAATTCATTCTCTGCAAAAGGCTTGTTAATGTTGACGAATGTAAAGTCATAGCTTTCAAAAAGCCCTTCCTCATCATAAATTTTGATGCTGAGGGGCAGCGCTGTTTTTTTATCGATGTAGACAATGGCCTTATTGGCGTACGGAGTAGGGATCTTCAGTTTTTTGCCTTCTTTAATGGTGCCAAAATAACTCGACAGGTCGTTGATGTGCCTGATTTTAAAATCGCTGGTATTCATTTTCTGGGAGATGCTGGTCACTGTTTCCCCCTTTCCTGTGATATATTCCACGTATTTGTATTCCGGATAATTGATCACCACCTGGTGGCAATCCTTATTGTCATATAAAATGCTGCCTGCATATAAAAAATGCTTGTCAAAGTCTTTTGGCGCCTTAATGATGGTATTAGCAATGGTTAGCCCCACAAACTGAAAACCCAGGTCGAAAATAGTGTGGTGCTGATCCTTACGCATCAGGCTGCCGTATGGGTCCAGGTTAAAGTTCATGAATGGCATGGCGCTGGCATGTACTAGTGCATCGTTATTATTAGTGCCCTGCACCCACAGCACTTCTATGTTCTTTTCAGGATTAAAAAAGTAGATCTTTTTCGGGTTGGTGTTGATCTTGATGTTCGATTGTGCAAACAGCAAATGACCGTCTACCCGCTCGGTGGATTTTACAGTATAACGCTGTGTTTTAATCACCTTAATGCTATCGATCATCTGGCTGATGATCTCCCTGCATGTAATGGTTTTAACAGGAGCAACATCAGCGCCGGCAAAGGTATAAACCAGTAAAAAACAAATGAAGATCCGTACAAAATGCATAGTTACAAACATACAAAAAAGCGTTCGTTTTAATTACTAAATTCGTGCACAACAAAGCGAAAGATGAAGATCATCGGAATTATTCCAGCCCGTTATGCAAGCACCCGTTTTCCCGGAAAACCACTGACGGATATTGGTGGAAAATCAATGATTCAACGCGTGTATGAACAGGCGAAAAAATCACGAAAATTAACGGATGTATTGGTAGCAACGGATGATTCCCGGATCGAGGAACACGTGAAAACCTTTGGCGGTAATGTGGTGATGACCTCGGAAGCGCATCAAAGCGGTACCGACAGGTGTTTTGAAGCGATTCAGAAATTTGATGCTACCGCAGATGTGGTAATTAACATCCAGGGTGATGAACCCTTTATCCACCCGGAGCAGATCAACCTTGTGGCTTCGTGTTTCAATGCCAGCGAAGTGCAGCTGGCTACACTGGTGAAAAAGATCAGCACCAGTGAGGAACTGTTCAATGTAAATACGCCAAAAGTACTGCTGAATAAAAAAATGGAAGCCATCTACTTCAGCAGGCAAACGATACCACACATTCGCGGGAAAGAACAAGCGGAATGGCTCGATTACTTTACGTTTTACAAACACATTGGCATTTATGCCTACCGTACGGCAGCTTTGGCTGAAATTACAGCCTTAAAACAGTCGCCGCTGGAGCTTGCCGAAGCGCTGGAACAGCTGCGCTGGATTGAGAATGGTTATAAATTAAAAGTTGAGGTGACTGATTTAGAGAGTGTTGCGGTAGATACCCCGGATGACCTCAAAAAACTGGACAAATTTTTATAAAATTGTTGTATTTTCACATCCCCAAATGCAAAAAGTGGATAAACATATCAGCGAATTATTGTACAGGCACGATTGTGTGATCGTGCCGGAGCTGGGTGGATTTGTGGCAAATTATGCGTCTGCAAAAATTCACCCGGTGCAGCATTCGTTTACTCCACCTTCCAAAAACATTGTTTTTAATAAAAATTTAAAGAATAATGATGGTTTATTAGCTAACCAGATTGTTACTACTGAAAATAAAACTTATCCTGAAGCATTAAAATACATTCAGCATTTTGTAGAGAATGCAAATTTGCAGTTGAAAAAAGGAAGCAAAGTGACCATCGATGAGGTGGGGATCTTGTTTTTGGATGTGGAGCGCAACATCCAGTTTGAACCGGATACTAAAACCAACCATTTGCCGGATGCTTTTGGTTTGGCTGCATTCCAGTCGCCGGCCGTAAAACGTGACAACATCAGCAAACGCATTGAGAAAGAATTTAAGGACCGTGGAGCAGTTCCTGCCGAGCGTAAAAAAATAAATGTAAAACGTTATGTTGCATTAGCGATCGCAATGCCGCTGATCTTTGCAATGGTGTGGATCCCTTTGAAAACCGACTTGTTAAAAAACATCAATTACGCAAGCCTGAATCCATTTGCTTCAAAAGAAATAAAAACGGTTACGCCTGATGTTCCTAAGAATGCTACCCCTGTGGTGATTGCGCCTGTTAAAAAAGATACAGCGGCAACCGTAGCGGAAAACCCGGTACCAACAACCGTTGAACCTGTAAAACCAGATACTACAAGAGTTGTAACAGCACCGCCGGTTAATACCGATTATAAATTCCATTTGGTGGCCGGTTGTTTCCAGATCGAAAACAATGCAGTAAAATTTGTTGCGTCATTACAATCGCAAAACATTGCTGCGTCCATCATCGGACAAAATGATAAAGGATTATTTGTAGTAAGCTGCGGCGATTATGCTACACGCAAAGAAGCAAATGATCAATTGGAAAACCTTCGGAAAGTACAGCCGAACGCCTGGCTTTATAAGAATTAATTACAATTCCTTTTTCTCCCCATTCTCTTTTTTCTCTCTACTTTTTTTATAGATCCTGATCGCGAGCATCAGTGTTGCTGCAAATATGATCAGCGCCAGCATTCCCCATACAAAATCGGTGTTGTTTTTTAGCACAATTAAAAAGACGATCGCTACTAAAAAAAGTGTGGCTAACTCATTCCAGATACGCAATTTAAAAGAAGTGGATTTAACATTATCGCTTTGCAATTGTTTGAAATAAACGTGACACTGAAAATGGTACAGGATCAGTCCGCCAACAAAACACAATTTCAAAATAAAATACCCTTGTGACAAAAGAGAAGGCTCTACCCATAACAAACATCCGCCAAATACAAGTGTTAGAAACATAGATGGCCAGGTAATGCCATACCACAGGCGTTTTTCCATGATCTTATACTGTTTTTGCAAAATGCTTTTTTCGGGTTCCGGCTTTTGTTCTGCTTCGGTATGATAGATAAACAGGCGCACAATGTAAAATAAACCGGCGAACCAGGTTACAATAAAAATAATGTGCAATGCCTTAAAATATTTGAAATACTGGTCCATGCTTATTTTTTTACGAAGGTACAATGAAATTAAAAATGAACGTTTAAAAAGCACATTTTTATTCACTTGCTTTCTTTAATTAAATCTCCGTGCCAACGGGGCTTGAAATCTACTATCTTTGTCGAAAATTTTGTAGCAATGAAAGCCAAAACACCGAAAGAATCGCTGACCATCCAGACACAAATGGTATTACCGAATGATACCAATACATTGGGAAATTTATTCGGCGGACAGTTATTACAGTGGATGGACATTGTTTCTTCGATTGCTGCACACCGTCATTGCCGCAGGGTAGTGGTAACTGCTTCGGTAAATAATGTTTCGTTTAATATGCCGATCAATCACGCCAGCTTATTAACGATGGAAGCAAAAGTTTCCCGTGCTTTTTCCTCTTCCATGGAGGTTTTTATTGATGTATGGGTGGAAGATCCTGTTACCGGCGAAAAGAAAAAATGCAACGAAGCCATTTATACATTTGTTGCCGTGGATCAAAACGGCTCTCCTTTGCCGGTTCCCGAACTCATTCCTGAAACGGACGAAGAAAAACAACGCTTTGCCGGTGCTTTGCGCAGAAAACAGCTGAGCTTAATTTTAGCAGGCAAAATGAAACCTGCCGACGCTACTGAATTGAAAGCATTGTTTGCATCCGATTCAAATTAATAGCTGATCATTAGCCAGGTTTAATCGTTACTGCATTGAAAAGGATGTCCGCCCAAAGCGTTTGCTTTCCAGCTCAAATGCCTTGTTATAATCTGTGCTTTTATGAATATAATAATCGCCCAGGTAAATAAAATTTCCGGAGATCAACCCTAGTGTTTGTTCCTGTAAATTTTTATCAAATAACAGCGTGTCATTATGAAATGAAAAGGTGCCTTTATATTCGCATCTGCATTCTTCACCGCGGTTTACGATCATGTACTGGTTATCCTTTAATTCTAAAAAAAACTTATCTATATTAGAAACCTCCAAGCCCGCATTATTGTTGATAACAAATGAAACGGATTGATGAAACGGGATTTTTTCTTGTTCATCCCGCATGCTTTCCATTTTAGCTGAAATCAGCATAATGAAAGGAATGGGAATAACAACATACAGCCATTTCCAATCTTTGTATTTTATAGAATACCTGATCTCAATAAGTATAGTAAGTATGATGAAGAAAAACAGGATGTAATAGAAAAAATCTGTTTCCGGAAACATCCTGCATGCATCGTACAGGAAATTATATTTAGCTGCGATCGCCAGGATGGATAATATAAGCTGAATAAAAAGGCGGGATTTTAAAAATGACATGGTTATTGAATAAAAGCATTTTCATCAATTTCCTTCATGCACTTAAAATGGCCTTTCGGACATTGATCATACCCGATCTTGGAACAAGGCCGGCAAGGTAATCCGGTCACCTCCACAATTTTTGAGGAAGGAGCCGGAAGATAAGGCGTAAAGCCGAATGCCGGAACCGTATTTCCCCACACCGAAATAATTTCTTTTTTGAAAGCCGCTGCAATGTGCATCAGGCCTGTATCGTGGGTAATTATTTTTGTTGCCTGTTTTATTATGGAAGCCGACTGGTTTAAATTGTAAATTCCGCAAGCGTTATAAACATTGATACCTACAGCTTCTGCAATTTCTGCTCCGCGTGCGGCATCTTCTTTTCCACCTAATAAAACTATCGGTTGATTTATTTTTTTACAAATAGAAATTATTTTTTCTACAGGCAATTGTTTCGTAAAATGTTTGGCGCCGATCACAAAACCAATGTAACCCTTTTGATGTGAGAGTGGGAGCGAAGTACTGTTCATTTCATCTTTTTCAGGAATAAAATAATCAAGTCCTTTGTTGTCGTTTTTTATTCCCATCGGCTCCAGTAGCTGCATATAGCGATCCACCACATGTAAAGCCGGCATTTTGTTGATCTTGAAATTTACCAGCAGCCACTTTTTAAAATTCAATTTTTTAAATGCAGCAGATGGTTTTCCCAATTTCATTTTTACCTGTGAAGAGCGCAGATTATTATGCAGATCGAATACAAAATCAAAATTTTCTTTTTTAAGATCCGCGATCACTTCATTCACATCCTTTTCGATGCAATGCACTTTTGTGATGTACGGATTGTTTTCTAAAATTCCTTTGAAGGATTTTTTGGTAAGATAATGGATTTCAAAATCGGGCGAATGCTGCTTTAAACAGCGTACCACAGGTGTTGTAAGCACAATGTCGCCGATGGAACTAAACCGTATGATCAGGAATTTTTTCAAATCTTATTTCTCCGAATAGATCACTTCCAGTAATGTTTGCCCCACTGCTTTTAAGGTGTTCTTATCAATGATGCTCATGTTGTCCTTGTGTGTGTGATGATAATCACCAAAGCCACCGGTTGCAGGGTTGTACTCAATAATGTCCAGGCATGGAACCCCTGCTTTATTTACATAGATATGATCGTCCACACCTACAAACTGCCGCGTTTGCGGAACAAAATAATTCCCATAACCGATCTCGCTTGCTGCTTTCCATACTTTATCCACTGCTGCACCTGCAAGGCTTACCGACTGGCTTTCCTTCGGAAATGTAGCATTTGGAGCGCCTACCATATCCAGCAGCACACCAAAGTTGGCGTAATAATTTGAAGGTACCATGTTTTTTGCCCAGTACTGTGTTCCCAAACACCAGGTATCTTCTTCGCCGCCATCTTCACCGTAATCTTCCATATCGAAATACATAATGTCCACGCCAATGTTTGGTTTAGCGCCCTTCACATCACGTGCAATTTCCAGCGCTAATCCTACGCCGCTTGGCCCATCATTGGCGCTGTCAAAGGGTTTGTCCTTATCCTTTGTATCCGAATCGGCCCAGGGACGGCTGTCCCAGTGTGAGCACAGCATGATCCGGCTTTGTACGCCCGGATTAAATTGCGCAATGATATTTTTAAGCATGAACTGCTTTTTATCAAATGTTTGGATCGTCCCGGTTTGAACGGTTACAGTAAATCCGTATGATTTTAATTTAGCAACCAGGTAATCTGCGCACTTTTCATGTGCTGCCGTTCCCGGGATGCGCGGGCCGAAATCCACCTGTGCCTTTACAAAGGTGTAAGCAGAATCGGGATTGAACACAGGTGTTGGAACCTTAGCAACAGTTACTGTTTTTACAGGGTTTTCTGTAACGGGCGCTTTCGGCTCGTTTCCGCAGGATGCAAGAAATGCTGCGGTAATAAGTATTGGGAAATAAATGCGGGATCTATTCTTCAATCGACCAGGTAACGCCATCTTTTGTGTCTTTAATGGTAATTTTATATTTAGTAAGATCATTTCTTAACTTATCCGAAGCCGCAAAATCCTTGCGTTCTTTTGCATCCCTGCGAATGTCTAAGATCACTTCCATCACGCCTTTCAGTGCAGTATCATTTCCGCTGTTGGATAGTTCGGATTTTAAACCGAGTACATCAAACACAAAGCTGTGCATGATACTTTTTAACATGGCCAGGTCATCCGTAGTAATGGTTTCTTTGCCATCGTTCACCGAATTGCTGATGCGTGCGCCTTCAAACAAATTTGCCACTAAAATCGGTGCATTAAAATCATCGTTCATGGCATCGTAACATTTCTGTTTCAATTCGGCAATGTTTGATGTGGATTTATCGCTTGTTTTTAACTTATCTAATAATTTGATCGCGTTCATCAATCTCGCATATCCTTTTTCTGAAGCCTGTAATGCTTCATTAGAGAAATCGAGTGTGCTGCGGTAATGCGTTTGCATCATAAAAAAGCGAACCGCCATCGGGCTGTAGCCTTTTTCGAGCAAGGGATGCGCCCCGGTAAATAATTCGCCGGGTAAAAATCCGTTGCCGGCGCTTTTCGACATGCGCACGCCGTTTACCGTAAGCATATTGGTGTGCATCCAGTAATTTACAGGTGCTTTGTGGTTGCATGCCTGCGATTGTGCAATTTCATTGGTATGATGTGTGGCCTGCAGATCCATACCGCCGCCGTGAATATCAAATGTATCTCCTAAATATTTGCTGCTCATGGCCGAGCATTCGATGTGCCAGCCGGGAAATCCCCAGCCCCATGGCGAAGGCCATTTCATGAGTGTTTCGGGCTTTGCAACTATCCATAAAGCAAAATCCAGGCGTCCGTTCTTTTCATCCTGTCCGCCCAGCTCGCGTGTGCCTTCCAGCAATTCTTCCAGCTTTCGGTTAGTTAATTGTCCGTAGGAGAATTCGGTGTTGTATTTTTCCACATCGAAATAAACGGTCCCGTTTTTTTCATACGCGTAGCCATTTGCTATAATTTCTTTGATCATTTCGATCTGTTCGCAGATATGCCCGGTTGCCGTAGGTTCAACGCTGGGTGGCAGCGCATTAAATTCGCGCATTACATCGTGAAATCCCAGTGTGTATTTCTGTACGATTTCCATTGGCTCCAGTTGTTCCAGCTTTGCTTTTTTTGCAAATTTATCGTCGCCTTCGTCCCGGTCGCCTTCCAAATGGCCGGCATCGGTAATATTCCGAACATAGCGTACTTTAAAGCCCAAATGCAGCAGGTACCGGTAAATCAGGTCGAAAGAGATAAACGTGCGGCAGTTGCCCAAATGCACATCGCTGTATACAGTAGGGCCGCATACATACATGCCAACCATCCCGGGATTGATCGGGGTAAATTTTTCTTTGGAACGGGAAAGGGTATTATAGAGTGTTAATTGGTTTTGCATAAAAAAAATGGACTTATGAGTGTTTCATAAGTCCAAAGATATTAAGTTTTTTAGGATTTTTTGGCGCGTGGCCTATTTATCTTCCACTACAGCGTCACCCACATATTTTCCGTCTTTGTATACTGCAATGCGGTTAAGGATCCCGTCTGTATCATAATAATATACTTTACCATCCATCAGGCGGCTTTTCGAGAATGTTCCGTCTTTTGATACCTGTTTGTTAGAGTTGTAAAGTTTCCAATATCCTTCTCCGTTAAATGTTTTACCAAGATTGTCTTTTTCGTCTTTTTTAGGGATGATCGGTGGCGCTGCAACAACGTCTTCAGGTTTAGGAGCTACAATTGGTTTTTTAGGCTCGTAGGTTTTGGTTTTTGCAGGATCGATGTTCCCGTCAGAAAATGATTTTTCAGATTTAAGATCGCCGTTTTCGTAGTATTCTTTTAAAACACCCGCTTCTTTTCCTTCTGCCCAGTTTCCTTCAATCATTACCTGTCCGTTCGGGTGATAATAAAACTGTTGGCCTTCACGTTTACCGGATGCATTGAATTTGAATGCCTGTTGTACCTGTCCGTTATCGTAATATAGCTTGTAATCACCAATCCAGCGGTTGTTTTTCCACATTCCCTCTTCTTTGATCTTACCGTTTTCATTGTACATTTTGGCGTATCCGCTAGGGCGGTTATTTTCGTATGTAATTACGCTTTTAATGTTTTTATTACAGTAATATTCTTTCCAGGGGCCGGTTTTTTTGCTGTCGATGTATTTACCTTCTTCCACTACCTGGTCGTCGGTATAGCAGGGTTTGTGCAATGTTGCATTTGTAACCACCCATTTACCTTGCTTTTTACCAGTAGCATCGGTTACGTTAATGGTATCCTTTCCGGATAGCTCAAACGACTGTGCAACGGCAATCTTGCAGGTAATAAATAACAATATCAAAACAACTTTTCTCATTGGAGTACGGTAATTTTTGTTTAGTTTAGTTAAGCTAAGTTATAACTCTTTTTACATCCGTGTCAATTCTTTTAGACCAACATGATTTATAAATCGATAAAGATAGCCAACGGCGTTTTACGTGAGGTTACCCTAAAAGTTACACTACAAAACCACATTTTTAAGATTTTTTATCATGTCGTCCGTCATGCTCTTCAAATCATATTCCGGCTGCCATCCCCAATCCTTCGCAGCCTCTTTCGCATCAATGCTTTGCGGCCAGCTATCAGCAATCTGCTGACGCGAATCCGGGGCATAGGAAATGGTAAAATCCGGTACGTGTTTCCGGATCTCCGCGGCCAGGTCTTTGGGCGAAAAACTAAATCCCGACAGGTTATAGCCGGAACGGATCTTTACCGTTTCAGGATCGGCCTGCATGATGCCAATGGTGGCTTTGATAGCGTCTGGCATATACATCATGGGTAAAATGGTGTTTTCTGACAAAAAACACTCGTACTTTCCATTTTTTAGAGCTTCGTGGAAAATGTGCACGGCATAATCGGTGGTTCCTCCGCCCGGAGCGGATTTCCATCCGATAAGGCCGGGGTAGCGCAGGCTGCGCACATCTACATTGTATTTATTGAAATAATATTCGCACCAGCGCTCACCGGCTTGTTTGCTGATCCCGTAAACGGTGCTTGGTTCCATTACGGTAAACTGCGGGGTATTTACTTTAGGGGTGTTTGGGCCAAAAACGGCGATAGAGCTGGGCCAATAAACTTGTTTGATGATTTTTTCTTTGGCCAGGTCGAGGACGTTGAACAAGCCCTGCATGTTGAGGTCCCAGCCGAATTTTGGCATTTTTTCGGCTGTAGCGGATAACAATGCGGCCAATAGGTAAACCTGGGTGATTTTGTGGCGTTTTACAATTTGCAGTAAGCCATCTGCATTCATTACATCGATCACTTCAAAAGGGCCTTCTTTTGCCTGTTCGGTTACTTTTACATCGGAAGCGATCACCGCATCGATCCCGTAAATTTCCCTTAGATTTTGGACCAGCTCCGTTCCAATTTGTCCGGAGGAGCCGATCACTAATATTTTTTCACTCGTTCGCATGGCCTTTTATAAATTGAAAGGCTAAATATCATTATTAAATCCGAAATAAAAAATAGTTTTTTAGGGGATTTTACCACGAAGGCAAAAGAACACCAATCTTTACCACTAAGGCACTTAGAGCACTAATTTTTGTAAGAAAATGTTGTTTTTTTACAATATTCACAAATAATACTGTCATCCCGCACTTGTTGCGGGATCCCGTAAATATTAGCAGTATTTAATTAACCGATCCCGCAACAAGTGCGGGATGACAGATATGGAGGGTATTTCTGTTTCCATAGCAACATTGTTCTACAACATAACCAAATAAAATGGGAAGCTTAGTGTTCTAAGTGCCTTAGTGCTGAAAAAAGCTACACCGCAACACCGATCACGCACACATCATCGATCTGTTCGAAGCCCTGGCGCCAGCTTTCAAAGAAAGTGTCCATGGAACTTTTTTGATCTGCCATGGGTTTGGTGTGATTATCGAGCAGGAGTTTTCGGAAGTGATTGTATTTTAATTTTTTGCCTTGCGGGCCACCAAACTGGTCGGCGTAGCCATCGGAAAACAGGTATAATTTATCGTTTGGCAATAAATCAATTTCGTGGTTGGTAAATTCATAATCGGCCTGGCCGAGGAAATTCCCGATTGGAAGCTTATCGCCTTTAATCTCCAGCACTTCCTGGTTGCGGATGATGAACAGCGGATTAAAAGCGCCGGCAAATTCCAGTTTGTTATTTTCCAGATCGATGGAGCAAATGGCCATGTCCATGCCATCGCGGATCACGGAATCTTCTACACGCTGGCGCAGGGTATGCGTAATTATTTTATTAAGCTCGGTAAGGATCTCGGATGGCTTGGTGTAATTATATTCGTTCACAATCTGGTTCAATCCGTTGAACCCGATGATGCTCATGAAAGCGCCCGGAACGCCATGCCCGGTACAATCCACTACAGCGAATAAAATCTTGTTCTCTTTGCGTTCCACCCAATAAAAATCGCCGCTTACAATGTCCTTCGGCTTGTATAATACAAAGGAGTTTTTCAACAATCCTTTTACCATGTCTTCCCCCGGAATGATCGCTTCCTGGATACGTTTGGCATATTTGATACTGTCGGTGATGTGTTTGTTTTTTGCTTCGATCACTTCCTTTTGTTTGACCACTTCGGAAGTCCGTTCTTTTACTTTTTCCTCCAGGTTTTCTACCAGGTTGGCATTTTCCAATGCAATGGCGGTGTAGGTTGCGAGTGTTTTTAAAATATCAAGATGTAAAGGCTCGTACGCATTTTTTATGAAACTTTGCGCGGTGATCACACCTACTACACGCTCACCGATGATCATCGGGCAAAACAATAATGAATGCGGCATATCGCCGGAAGGCACCACAATTTTTTTGGTATAGCGCTGGTATTCGCTGAGGTTATCGTTAATGAAAATTTCTTTTTTATTTTTCACGCACCACACCGAATAATTATCGTCGTTGCTCATCGAAACCGTAAGCGGTTCCAGCAATTCGCCGCTTTCCATTTCATAGCGGTATTCAATTTCTTTTCGCTTGGAATGATAGATGCGGATGCCAAAACAATCGGCATTCATGAGCTGGCTTACATTCTGGTGCAGGCTTTGAAAAATGGAATCAAAATCCACGCTGGAAATGATCTGTTGTCCGATGACGCTTAACAAGCGGGTATTGTCATGCGAGCGTTCGATCTCTTCTTTTTGTTTTACCACTTCGCGGGTGCGTTCCACCACGCGCTCTTCCATGCGCTCATATTGCGTTGCATTTTCGATGGCAATAGCGCAATAGATCGCCAGGTTTTTTACAATGTTCACATGGTATTCATTGTATGCGTTTTTCTGAAAGCTTTGTACAGTAATTACCCCGATTTTTTTATTGCTTACACGAAGCGGGAGGTAGATGAGTGAGTTCACTGATTCACCCACCACGGGCTTCATTTTTTTCTTAATGTATTTTCCGGCTTCCGCTTCAAAATCATTGATCACAATTGCTATTTCGCGGTTAAAACAAAGAGAGGCCATGCGGTTTTCATCGGCAAGGTCGTAGCCGGACGATTCCAACACTTCTCCTTTTTCGATGTAGCCGGGAAAGATAAGCGCTTGTGCATTTTCAGTAACAACGCCAATCCCAAACCCGGGAGCATCCATCATGTTGTTGATGATCTCATACACGGTTTTGTTAATGCTTTCGATGCTAAGCTGGGCGGTAATGGTTTTACCGAGATCGCTCAACAATAAAAGATCGTTGGAAAGGGTTTCCAGCTCTTTGTTTTTAGAGCTGAGCAATTCTTTTTCCTGCTCCATTTGCGTGATGCGGATCTGCATCTCGGCGCTCTTCATTTTTTGCTTGTTCTTCTCGCTGAAAAATTCGTCTTTATAATGATAATATTCTTTAAAATGCTCTACAAATTTGGCGGTATCGTTTTGTTTTTCGTAATAGCCATAAAGCATTTCATGTGTTTTGTAGATCACTTCCTTGGCGCCGATCGCCAGCGAAATTTCTAATGCTTTATTGAGTTGTGCCAATGCGTCTTCCCAATTTTTTTTCTTCATGTACAACTCGCCGAGCTGCAAATGCGTTTCGGAAATGCCGGCTTTAAAATCAAGTTCCTCCCGGATGATAAGACTTTCCTTAAAATATTTTTCGGCGTTGGTAAGGTCGTTGATGGAAAAATACATTTTTGCCAGCCCGTCGATCGCATATGCTTCCACATGCTTTAAGCCGATAGAGCGGGCGGTATCGAGACTGTCTTTTTTGAAGATAATGGATTGCTCAATGTCTTTGAGGTTAAAATACGCAGAGCCGATCCCGTCCTGGATGCGCGACATCAGATCTTTATCACCCAGCTTTTCGGCAAGGCTTAGTCCCTTTTTGAGAATTTCGACTGCTTTTTTATTTTCGCCGGAAGTATAATACACCGTACCGATCCCATTCATGGCATTGGCTTGTGCACTTGCGTCCTTGTTTTTTTCAGCGAAAGCAAGCATGTCGTATGCATATTTTAAGGCATTATCGTAATCCGCGAGGAAATAAAAAGCACAAAAAATATGATAAAAAACAGAAGCGGTGAATGTGCAGTTGTTGTGTTTTTGAAGTGCCGGAAGTGCGTCAAATAAATTTTTCAGTGCCTGGTCATATTCACTGATCCATACCTGGCAGGCGCCTTTACATGCTTGTGCCTGTGCCAGTTCGAGCTCCAATGCTGCATTTTGTGAAAGCAGGATGGCTTCATCGGCCAACTCAATTCCTTTGCGGGGATTGCTGCGGCAAATATCCAATGCTTCTGTGGTTAGCTCACTGATCTGTATGATTGTTTTTTCAGCAGTTAATCCTGTCATAAAATGCGTAATTCATGTTAAGAGGGTGATAAGGTAGGGAAAAAGTTTAAAGTTCCAAAGTTTGAAAGTTCAAAGTTTGCTGTGAAGAGGTAAAAAACAGATTTTAGACGTTGTAAAATGGACAATGCTTAATCCTGATTCCTTAATCCATGAATCCTGAATCCCTTTTAGGCAATTTCCCTTTTTCCCTTTATCTTTGCACAAATATTTTTAAAATCCCTGACACTATGTTCTTGCATAACAGAGTTAACAAAAAGGAGCTTAAAGAACGAATTCAGCAGGAATCCATCAAACGGATCACGGTTTCGTTTTACCGCTATGTGATTATCGACAATCCAACGGAGCTTCGCGATCAATTATTTAAACAATGGAATGGCCTGGACATTCTGGGGCGTATTTATGTGGCCCGCGAAGGAATCAACGCGCAAATGAGCGTACCCGAAGAAAACTGGGAGATCTTTAAATACAACCTGAATACGGATAAACGCTTTGAAGGCGTTCCGTTTAAAATTGCAGTGGAGGACGATGGAAAATCGTTTTACAAGCTGGCGGTAAAAGTGCGCACGAAGATTGTTGCGGACGGTTTGGATGATAATGCTTTTGATGTGACCAATGTGGGAAATCACCTGGATGCCATTCAGTTTAACAAGGCGATGGAAGATCCTGAAACGGTGATTGTGGATATGCGCAATCATTATGAAACGGAAGTAGGGCGGTTTGTGGGCGCTATTTGTCCGGATGCGGATACGTTCCGTGAAGAATTACCGATGGTAATGGAGGAGCTGAAGGATAAAAAAGATAAAAAGATCATCATGTATTGCACCGGTGGTGTGCGTTGTGAAAAGGCAAGCGCTTATTTAAAGCATCATGGTTTTACGGATGTGAACCAGCTGCACGGTGGTATTATTGATTATGTGCGCCAGATCAAAGCGGCGGGTGTGGAATCGAAATTCATCGGGAAAAATTTTGTGTTTGATGAGCGGGTAGGTGAGCGCATTACGGATGATGTGATTGCACAATGCCACCAATGCGGCGAGCCTTGCGATACGCATGTGAATTGTGCCAACGACGATTGTCATTTACTTTTTATACAATGCGAAAAATGCGTTGAAAAAATGAAAGGTTGCTGTACGCCGGAATGCATGCACATTGCATCCCTGTCGGTGGAAGAGCAAAAAGTATTGCGCCGGGGACGGAAAAAAGAAGATTCGCTTTCGGTTTATAAAAGCCGGTTACGGCCGAATTTGAAGCAAGTGTGGGAAGAGCGGGGGCTGAAACTGGAGGAATAAGTTACGGATAACGCCCGGCTGAACAATTCGTGCAGGAACATAAACGTTATTCGACAGGCAAAGTATGCCTAATGGCTTGTACCCGATATTCAATAAATTTTCTACGATTATTTTTTAGCCTCCAGCAGCGGACGCGGATCAAATACCACTTTCAGCGTGGCTATTTTATTATCCCTCACATAATACCATCCGCAGGTAAAAATGGTATTGCCCGACATGTTGATGTTATATAATAAGCACACATGGTTTCCGCTCCGGAACGCTTTTTTAATGTCGTACTTGAACTTCATTTTTTCCATATCTGTAATGTACACATCTGCACCGTTGCGGGAACCCATCACGCCTTCAAAAGTCATATCGTCTGCCAGATAAATCCTTGCGACGTTGAAATGCTCTTCATTGAGTGCATTTATAAAATTAAGTACGATTTCTTTCGGGCTGGTAATTACAACTCCACGATCAGTTATTGTTGTTGCCATTTTATTTTTTAGTTAGTAAACCAGTTATTAAATATTTGTGCCAGTCGGGATTGGGATTTGAACACACGAATTTCGATTTTTTATATATTTATGGTGTTAATCCAATTTGAAATATGTGTAACTAAATTGTTTGAAATGGCGCCATCCGAAAAAAACTCCGCACTTGTCCGAACGGCCACAAATATTATAAAAGCAGCGATTGCCCGGTTTGTCCGATCTGCGAAAACGGGCGAAAACCTGAAAATGGCTTTTTGTCGATACTTGGGGCGCCTGCCCGGCGCGCGCTTGAAAATGCAGGAATAACAACATTGGAACAGCTTTCCAAACTGACTGAAAAAGAAGTGCTGGCGTTGCACGGGATGGGGTAAAAGCTCTATTCCTAAACTAACAGCAGCGTTGAAAGAAGAAGGATTAGAGTTCAGGAAGCTATAAAACTATTTTATTTTTATTCCCTTTAATCTCACCTGTAGTTGATAATCACCGGGATCAATATTTATTTTTTTGATGTACCTGTAGGTAATTATTGTGTTGTTTGCAAAGTCAATAACTGTAATGCCGGGAACAAATACATTTGATTTTTGATTGCCATCCAAAATTGCGACTGCCAGCTGTGATTGGTTGAGCCAGGCAGCATCGTCAAAGCCAGTAAATGGCCCGGCGTAAAACAATTGCGTTCGCGTTTGTTTTTTCAAATCAACCAGCGCTACTTCTGTTTCCGGATCGCCGCCTTCGCCAACCAAATTTCCGTTTTTATCTTTTGACAGAAAAAAATTGTAAGTGTCCATGTCGATCAGTGAGGACCTGTCGGGCGAATAGATAAATAAATTTTTGTAAAGCTCCAGGTCCTTCCTGCTCATTTCTTCCGCCCGGGCTGTAAATGAATTAACCGATGCGCCATTGCGCTTAAATGCAGCAACATCAAAACCGGGATATTTTTTCCGGTAAAAATCAAACCACCTTTTTAGTGCAACTGTAACAGCCGGAAATTTTACAAGCGCCGAATCATACGTGGAATCAACGATTGCGATAGTTTGTTTTTTTAGTGTTGAATCGGTTTTTGCGGATGCCTGATGATACACTTCTTCTTCCGGCGTAGTGCAGGAAATAATCAACAGGCTGCATACAAAAAGAATAAAAAGGAATCGGTTCATTTTGGTGGTTTTAATTACTATTTCAAAGATAAGAAAGTACCTGTTTGTTAAAAATTGCAGCTGCATTATTTTTTCCGGACTAAACACTTACATTCGTACAAACTATTTTTTGTGCGTTACCGGGTACTACTCATTTTCATCTGCTTCATTTCTGTAAAAGCATTTGCACAATTTACCATCGAAGGTAAAGTGGTGGATGCTGCAAATAAGCAGGCGCTTGCATTTGTAAATGTAGGAATTACAGGCCAACCTGGCGGCATTTCTACAGATATTGACGGAAAGTTTAAGCTTAATTCGACTCAGCCATTTACTGAAATTGTATTCACGTATGTAGGTTACCAAACGGTTACATATACCATTGGCAGGGATAAAAACGTGCTGATCAATATGCAGAAAAAAGCATACGACCTGGATGCAGTTGAAATTTTGCCGGGTGAAAACCCGGCCCAC